>Ga0209628_10000694_pt1 | contig 20902 bp, 24 predicted proteins | sample TergutCu122P4_FD_187285 | JGI IMG/M metagenome (GOLD analysis project Ga0209628, IMG submission 187285) | Cubitermes ugandensis P4 segment gut microbial communities from Kakamega Forest, Kenya - Cu122 P4 (SPAdes) (version 2) | ecosystem: Host-associated > Arthropoda: Insects > Digestive system...
GAGGCTGCTTTGATTGATGCAGCAGTCCAAGCGCTTGATTGCGTAACGCCTGAACTCATCGCTTCCTGGTTTAAACATTGCAACTATACATTACCCATACAGTTAACAAAAAGTTGAACTGCTATATTTGTGAAATGTAAAAATGGTTGAAAAAAATATTTTATATGGGGTAGGATAATTGTGTATTTATAAATGTGCTGTTTTTCTTAAAAATCGTTTTTTTGTCGTTTGATGAAAATAAGCTGGAAGATAAATAACCGTTAGATCTGTCATGCTGTGGATTAGTGGTTTATTGTGGGTGATCTACTGTAAATATGTTGTAAAACAATTATTGAGTGTTTTTGTAATATTTTTGTGCAAAGGTATTTTTTCTATGTAAATTTTTCAATTAGAGCCTGTATTTTTTGCTGTTTTATAACTATCAACGAACGTTTGTGTTTTAGTGTATACTGTTGTTTATAGTGTGGTTTCACATTGCGTAGCGTTATTTTCTTTGTTTTACTGTTGAACAATTGCCAAGTTGTTTTTTGATGTGTGTATTTGTTGTTTATCTTTGGTTTCAGCGGCTATAGTTTTAGTCTATACATATTTTGGGCGTTTTTGGTTGTGCATTTGTTATTATATGTGTTTAAAATTTGTGTGTTTAATGTATAAGTATCATGTTTATATGTTGATGAATATTTGTATGTAAATAAATGTTATAGTAAGGTTTAACATATTTTTTGTAGATGTATTTTTGTGTGTTTGTATGTGATTGTTATATACCTTAAAATTAAAATATGACTGTGGGAACTATTGTATACTGAGTAGGTTATTATGGCTGATTTAGAAAACGAGGTACAAACAAAACTTACAAAAGGTTTACTCGATTATATACTTGTTCGATATTTAAACGTACGGCCGATGCATGGCTATGAATTGATATTTAATATTCGGAAAACATTTGGTGTTTATTTTGGTCCAAGTATAGTTTATCCTTTATTGGCAACAATTGAAAAGAGAGGTTATATCTCAAGCTGTTGGAACATGGAGAATGGGCGTCCAAGAAAAATTTATACTTTAACTCCTGAGGGTCATAATTTAATTGCTCTTTCTGAAAATAAACTTGATGCGTTTATTCAAAAATTAAACACGCTTTCTGAAGAAGATTGTCAATCTCCTCAAGAGTAAAAAACGTTTTTCCTCTTTAAATATCTCAAAATGTATTTTGAGACTTTTGTCCTAATCCCAATTTATGATTGTAGCTTTTCATAAAAAGTGTTGGTGTTTAAAGGTGTTCTATAAGAGCGACTGTTTAAACCTGACTTTTGGGTTTTAAAGTTCAGTTGTTTTTAGTTTTATCAGCGATAATATATCATACTTGTTGTTGATAGTTTTTCTGCTGTCAAGATATTCTAATTCTAGAAGGAAACCTAAACCTACAATGTTTCCGCCGAATTTTTCAACTAAGTCAATATTTGCTTTAATGGTTCCTCCAGTTGCTAATATGTCATCAATTAACAAAACGTTTTGACCGTTGCAGATTGCGTCTTCTTGAATTTGAATGGTGTCTTCTTCATACTCTTTCTTATATGTTAAATCGACACATTTGAATGGTAATTTTCCTTTTTTACGAATTGGTACAAAGCCAACACCTAACTCGTATGCAAGTGCTGCTCCTATGATAAATCCTCTTGCCTCATTTGAACAGATGATATCAACTTTTCTATCTTTGAAGTATTCTGCAAGTTGTTGAACTGCTTGTTTGAAACAAACGGGGTCTTTAAGAATTGGGGCTATGTCCCAGAAACATACACCTTTAAAGTCTGTGTTGCGAAGTTTAGCTTTTAAGTCCACTTTCTGATCTATTTTTTTTGAACTCACTTTTATCACTGTTCCGTTTTTACGCAAATGCTCCCTTAAGAGCGTTTTTACATTCACAACTTTGTTGTGTTGGTATGGCTTTGACAGTTTCAACAATAATTTTTTTAACGTTTTCAATGTTTGCACGCATAACAGTAACTATGTCATCAATACATACTGGATGATCTTTCCATACATCATAATCTGTAATGGTTGAGATTGACGTGTAACAGATTTCTGCTTCCCGTGCTAAAACACATTCAGGAACAAGTGTCATACCAATTATGTCTGCACCCCAGTTACGGTACATTTTCGATTCTGCCTTAGTGCTAAAACGTGGGCCTTCAATACAGACATATGTTCCTGTTTCATGTTTTTTTATACCCAAGTTTTTGGTGACATCCATGACAGTTTTTCTAAGTTCTGGACACATAGGTTCTGCAACACCAATATGACAAACTTTTCCTTCTGTTTGAGTATAGAACGATTGCTCACGTCTTGTTGTCCTATCAATGAATTGATCCACAAAAACGATATCACCTGGTACGTATTCTTCACGCAGAGATCCAACTGTTGAGGGTGCAAGTATGCGTTTAACCCCTAACTGTTTGAGGGCATAAATATTTGCTCGCACAGGTATGTCGGTTGGTCTTAATGTGTGTTTTTTTCCATGTCTTGGCAGAAACGCTACAAATTTACCGCCCAACTCACCTATAGTGATTACATCCGATGGCTTTCCGTAGGGTGTATCTATTGTGACTTCTTTTATGTTAGTGAAAAATTTTGGGTCATTAAGACCTGTTCCACCTATTATTCCAATTTCTGCTTGCATAAAAACTTAACTTATCACTTAAAACTTATAAGAATAACGCATTAACCCGGAAAATACAAACCAACACATACTTGTCTTGAGCTTTAAAAATAGTTAAAAACATGTAGTTTAATTTTTCATAGTTCTCTTCAAAAGAGTATAATTGTTATTGTTAGTTTTAATGAATTAAAAAAACGTTGATAAGCAAAAATTAGAAAATAGAGTGTATTACTCTTCTTTTATTTCGCACTTGAGCTTTTTTATAATCTCTTCAGCTCTAAGTGGCTCAATTTTAAGCGTGTATAACTGGCTTGCAGTGCGGAGTTTAAGTTTAACGTTATCTTTATTTCTTTTAACTTGACAATGTTTTGCTTTGGCACTCATAGTCACGAAACTTTCAACGTCAGTTATTTCTGATGGCATACTATTTTTCCTCTTATTAACGCTTTGATGGATGTACAGCCACTTTTATCTGTTTTGGTGTTGAAAAATTCATTATAGATGTTACACGTTTTTTAAACGTTGGAACTAATTTGGGAAAGCACTTAAATCCGCCAAAAACATATTTTATTTAACAGTTAACTGTTAATATACGCCTTAACAGAGCTGAAATACCTAAACATTTTCAAGAGGGATGTTGCATTATATCAAAAAAACGCGTTTCCGTTCTTCTCATTACTATACTGTTGATACTTGCGATTCTATTATCAACGATGTTTTTAACATCTAAACCACTGATAAACCGCGAACTTCCTGAAACTGTGTATCTTGGTGTAAGCTTCTGTGGAAATACTGTAGATGAAGCTAAATTGCTAATTGATAAAATTAAAGATTACACTAACCTTTTCGTTTTACAATCAGGCACTATTAGTCGTAATATGGCAGCAACAACAGAAATTTGTGACTATGCTACCTCTCATGGATTATATATTATCGTGTATTTTGGTTGGTTTAATCGTGAATATCCTTGGCAAACTGTTTGGGTTCAAAATGCTGCTCAACGGTATGGTGACAAATTTTTAGGAATATATTATTTCGATGAACCAGGTGGTATACAGCTTGATTATGATTGGGAAGCTTATTTTATAAATTTGAATAGTCGTATTCAAGAAACTGGAGGTAGGTATGAACGTTATCGAGTTTTTCTTGACGCGATTACCGGTTATCTAAATGGTACAATGCGAGATTATGATGCTGAAGCGCAAGCGTTTATTACATATATGCAACATGATCGGGATCTTACGTTTTTAAGAAACAATTCAATACCTACATTTGTTTCTGATTATGCTCTTTTTTGGTGGGACTACTTGGGCGGATATGATGTTGTTTTAGCACAACTTGGAAACAATGCAAGTATGATACAAGAAATTAATTTAACTAAAGGTGCTGCACATTTACAAAATAAAGACTGGGGTGTAATTGTAACTTGGAAATACGATGAAGCACCATATTTAGATAGTGGCGAGGAAATATACAAACAAATGCTTACGGCGTATCAGGCAGGAGCAAAATATCTTGTAATTTTTGATTATCCTACAATTGAAAATAACCCTTATGGTGTTCTTACAGAGGACCATTTTGAGGCACTACAAAAACTTTGGGTAGATATACATAAATCAACAATAAAACGGCTATCCAACGTCGAAGCCGTTCTAGTACTTCCTCAAAACTACGGCGGAGGAATGCGACATGCAGATGACCGTGTTTGGCTCTGGGGTCCAGATGAACATTCACAAACAATTTGGAACATTTCCCAAAAACTAATAGACAAATACGGCATAAACATAGACATAGTATATGACGACCCACAATTCCCAGTAACCGGAAAATACAACAACATATACTACTGGAACCAAACTCTAACATAACCTCAAAAACTCTACTCATTAACAGACTTAAATCTTGAAATGATCTCTTAGCATAATTTTTTATAAAGACAGCGCAAGTTAATTTGAGATTTAATTTTTTTATTCCTACTTATGGTGTCCTTTTATTAAGATGTGTTTTGCTTTCTGTGTATTATCTCAAATGTTGAATTTAAGATATATAGTGAAAGTACATTAGTTATAGTTAAACATAGTACACAGTAACATACGGTGATAGATTTGTCTATGCAAAGATCATATTCTCGATTACTTGGTGTGGTAGGTAAACCGAATACGGGTAAGTCAACGTTTTTTAGTGCTGCAACGCTTGCTTCTGTTGATATTGCAAATTATCCTTTTACAACTATAAAACCTAACAGAGGCGTAGGTTACGTGAGGACACCTTGTGTTCATGAAGAGTTTAAAGTAAAAGATGATCCGCGAAATTCTTTATGTCTAGACGGTACACGGCTTATACCTGTTGAACTTGTTGATATAGCTGGCATAGTTCCCGGTGCTTGGGAAGGTCGTGGTTTGGGTAATCAGTTTTTAGATGAGATTTGTCGTGCTGATGCTTTAATTCATGTTGTTGATGCGTCTGGTGGAACTGATTTTGAAGGTAAACCCTGCAAACCTGGTGAACATGATCCTTTAGAAGATGTGCGGTTTCTTGAACGTGAAATCACCTTATGGATGAGTAACATTATAAAGAGAGATTGGCCAAAAATTGCAAAAACTGCTGAAGCTGATAAAAGAGGTGTGGCTGCGCCTTTAGAGGAGCGTTTAACAGGTTTAGGTATAAAAAAAGTTAGTATTAATGAAGCTGTTAGACATTGCGGTTTGGATGTTGGTAAACCAACGCTTTGGAGTGCGGATGATTTTTATAGTTTCGTTGATGCTCTTCGTCGTATTTCTAAACCTATGCTTATAGTTGCTAACAAAATAGATTTGCCAACAGCTCAAGTAAATCTTGAACGATTAAAAACACTTGATTACCCAGTGATTTCTACATCTGCCGAGGCTGAACTTGCCTTAAGACGTGCTGCAGAAAAACATTTAATCAACTATAAACCCGGAGATAAAGACTTCCAAATTTTAACACCTGAAAAAATGTCCACCGGACAAATTACAGCGTTAGAAACTATACGCGAAAAAATTTTAACAAAATACACTTCAACAGGTATACAAGAAGCAATTAACACCGCATATTTCAAAATGCTAAACATGATAACTATATACCCTGTTGAAGACCCTGAACATTTAACAAACCACAACGGTCAAGTACTACCAGACACGTACCTTGTTCCTAATGGTATAACTGCACATCAATTCGCCTACATTATCCACACAGAACTTGGCGAAAACTTTCTCTACGCAATTGACGCACGAAACAAACGACGCATAGGCGAAGATGCAATACTAAAAGACAGAGACATAATATCAATTGTCAGCACCAAAAAACGCGTTTAGCCCCTTCATAATTAATTATTTTCCAAACCTACGCATACGATGCTGATATGTCCTAATAGCTCGTAAAATATCAATAAAACGAAAATCAGGCCAATAAACATCCAAAAACAACAATTCACTATAAGCAGCCTGCCAAAGCAAAAACCCACTAAGTCTCTCTTCACCTGATGTCCGAATAATTATATCTGGATCCTGCTTTGACATATGAGAAGTATACAGATACTTTTCAAATACCGCTTCATTAATATCTTCTATCTGCAACCTATTTTCTTTAATCTCCTTAGCAATTTTTTTTGACGCATCAACAATTTCTGCTCTACCACCATACGCGAAAGCAAAATTCCATATATAATTATCATAATCCTTTGTAACCCTCTCTACCTCAGCAATAACCAACTGAAGACTAGGCGGCAACAAATTTGTTCGACCAATAACTTTTACATGAACTTTGTTTTTATGTATTCTTTTATCATCTAATAACTTTTTAAATCTCTCCTCAGCTATCTGCATAATTCTCTCTATCTCTTCAGATTGACGAGAAAAATTCTCTGTTGAAAACGAATAAAGCGTAACATACTTAACATCTAACATGCTACACCAGTCGAGAAGCTGCTCAACAGTATCCGCACCCTGTTTATGACCCCACTTATCACCTAGCCAAGGACTCTGCTCTTTATCATTAGCCCAACGCCTATTCCCATCTAAAATTATTGCAATATGCTCCGGCCTCTGACCGCCTTTAATCTGGTGCCACAACCACCGTTCATAAACTTTGTAAGCACCAATTGTTGAAAGTATTTTTTTAAGCACTGTATAGCCTCATGTTAAACTTCTGTAGTTAATGACTTATCTGCTTTTAATGATTTTGTTAAAACACCAACTTTTATATTTGGTTTAACTCTAAAAACTTTCTTTTTCATCCACGTCTTTTTCTTGCTTCTTGAAAAAACTCTTCGACGACATGTTTATTATGGCAAATAACAGAATTGATGCTACCCAAATAAGTATACCAATACCAATTGACCAGATGAACGCTAAGAAAAACTCATTCCGATACCATATCTCCATAGGTCGTGGTTGTAGAAGCAAATTCGCTACACAGTTTAAAATCATTGTTGACCATGCAACTTCTGCAATTAAAGCTATAGTTCTAAGGAGTTTAGGATCTCTTTCAAAATACAGCATTAAACTTCTACCAATTAGAACAAGTATTATTCCAACAATACATAGAGCCATCATACCTTTGATAAATCCGGCTGTTATTTCGGGAAGTAAATCTAATAGGTTATGAGTGTCTAATGCTGGATTATCATAAACATTTTGAATACCTAAATAGATGCTTATTACAATGCAGAGAATTCCTGTTAGTATTGTGTAATTAGAAATTTGAACCTGTAAAGGAGGAGGTGAATATTCTCGTATCCATTTATAACTTTTTTTAGCTACTGTGTCAACACCAAAACCTTTGAGCAGTAGAAAAGCACCAATGATAATAGCTATTGCAATGCTATAATAGGGCAGGATCTTTATGCCAATGTCGTTTAAATACCAAAAAAGTGCAGTTATTGTTATTAAAATACCTGGTAAACCCAAAGCTATACGAGCATACCTTGGAGTTTCCACAAGAAGTTTTACGTATTTTGTGAATATTGCTGCGGTTTCTTCTATGCTCTCACTATGTTTAATTACTATACGTCTTACTGATGAAATGGGTACGTTTCGTGATTCAATAATGGGTAGAACTGCTTCATCTGAATAACCATCAGAAACAAGAATAACCTCTGTGGCGGTGAACGTTTCTAAAATATTATCCAATTCCATAGAAAGTTTCCGGTCAGCTTTTACTCCGCCTAATTCGCTACCGGAAATTGTTGCTACTTCAAAAATCTCGTTTGACTTTTTCTCGCTTAGTAGGCGGTCATAAAGGCGAATTGCTTCAAACATTGCATTAGCATCAGGTTCTTCTGGATCTTCTAATGCTAAGGCGACTGCGGCATCTATGTTGGCGCGGCGTCCAAGTAGTGGTGTTTTTATGCCTGCTTTAATTTCAATATCGCCATCTCTGTCAACACATAGAATTAGCACTCTGTTTTCTGCTTGTTGTAACGATTCTTTATTAGCCATAGCATTTAATCATAAATGCGTTACAGCTTAATTTATTTTTGCGTATCAGCGTTATCAGTTTCGTCAACGCTTGCAAGTAGTTGGAACTCGTTCCAACTAAGTTTTTCGCCTTTGTCAAGCTTTTCTTTTGCCTGAGTGCCTAATTTTGCTTTTAGTACCTGTTCATCTTCGTGTCTCTTATTTTTCTGTATGTCTGATTCTTCTTTCTCTTTTAATCGTAAAGCTTTCTCTTTCTCTCTTAACTCTTTATTTTGCTCTCGAAGGCTATTCTGTAAACCTAGCATTTGTCCTGTGAGAACTGCAATTTCAACAAGTAATTCTTTGCTTTTTTCTTTATTTTCAGTAAATGCGTTATGTAATGTGTCAGCTTCTTTTTTCACTGCTTTTACTTCAGCAATTTTAGCAATCATTTTTTCATGAAGATCTTGACTTTTTTTTGCTACTTCAGACAATTCTTTATGGAACGATTCGGCCTGTACATTTAAAACTTTCTTTTCTTGTAGATGGTTTGCAATTTTTTTGTTTTCTTTCTCAATTTTTTTATAACCATTTAACTGGGTTTCAAGAAGTTTAACTTCTCCAACTAGTCTTTTTTCTTCCTGTAGATCCAATGTTTCAGTCTGAATTTTCCACTCTATTTTGTCAATTTCTTTTTGAATATCTTTTTTCCGAATGTGAGGCGACTTCTTTTTAAGTTCTTCTTTTTTGTCATTAATCGCTTGAATTTCATCTACAATCGGCTTTATTTTAACCCTCACGGTATCTCTTTGTTGTTTAAGCACTTGCACTTTTTTGTTAACTTCATCGCGCTCTCGTTTAATGTCCTTAATTTCAAGGTTTAACTTTTTAGTTTGCTGATTAAGTTGATCTCTTTTTTCAACATACTTTTTTGATTCTGTATCAGCTTTGTTTACTTTATCTTTCAAAACCATGATCTGCGAACGCAATGTAGATATTTGATTGAGTTTATCTTGAATTGACACGTTTATCCTCTGTACCGTTTGAACTATTAGAGAGTAAATTACATACTTAATATTTTAACTTACCTTTAAATTATTCTAATGCATAATAACTTCAAATATTATAAGTTTTAAATACATGTAAACCCTATCATTGGGGTGAGACATCTAATATGGACTTTTGCTATGATGACTTATTAAAAAGAGCCGAAGAACAAATGCCAGAGGTTTCCATAAAAAAAGAACGCCTCGAATTACCAAGACTATCCATAACAACAGTTGGCATGCGAACAATTATCTCAAACTTTGGCGAAATATCCGACGTTTTAGACCGTGATCCTCATCACATCCTAAAATTCTTAACTCGAGAAATGGCAACAGCAGCAACTTTCCATGACGCACGCGCTATATTTCAAGGAAAATTCCAACGCGACAGCTTCGAACGCTTACTACAAAGATACATGGACGACTTTGTAATTTGCCCAGTATGCAAACGGCCAGACACTAAACTCGTAAAAGAAAAACGCTTAATTGCTCTAGTATGTAACGCTTGCGGTGCAAAATCAGCAATCAAACAAATTTAGGGCTTCAAAATGCAAGTTTACGTCAAACTAAAGCAGACCGGTAAAGACACCGTTTTAGCTGTATGTGACGTTGAACTTTTAGGAAAAACATTACAAGAAGGCAAAATCGTCTTTAAAGTCAAAGACGACTTTTACAATGGCGGAAAAACACGTGTTGACGACGCTATAAGTATGATAAAAAACGCCAATATTGTCAATTTAGTGGGTAAATGTTGTGTTGAGAAAGCAATCCAAAATGGTTATGTTCATCCGGACGCAGTTTTAACTATTGAAGGGGTTCCGCACGCGCAAATTGTGAAATTTTAGTTGATGGAACATGGTTTGATAAAGTTTTTAATTGAGTAGATTATTGTTGGTGTAAAAATTGAACATGTTGCTATGGTATAATTTAGTGGAAAGACAAAGTAGCTTTCAAATAGATTACTGCCTGGAGAAAATGGCATATAGATTGCGAGTTGGTATCCACAAAATTGGAAAAGTGACCATGCTGAAACGAAAAACATCGCTCCTGTAAATCTTGACAAGTATTTTGTTTTAATGTTGAGGGATTGTTTAATGATGTTGACTATGAAAACTTCGCCTGCTATGGCTCCTGCTGCTCCTGGGAAAAACATGTTAACTAAAATTTTTTCTGACAAGTTACCTGGAATGACATGTCCAATCCAGTAACCTGGCCAGTTAAGAAAGGGTATAATTATGTTGCTAGTTGCATACCGTATTGTTACAGGAATCAAATAAATGATTATGCCTGCAAGCATCCATAACCAAAATCGTTTACTTTTACACGTAACCACGAAGGCGGATCTAATATTCATACTTTTTATAGTGTGCTTAAATTTTAAAAAGGTTCTTGATAGTGAATAGATTTTCATGAGAGTTTGTTGACTGTTCAACTTTTGAACTTGTTAAAATTTAGGCAGTGTCCTAATATACAATAGATTTATGTGGTTCAGTTGCTTTATACATTATCAGTGAAAAACATGCCAAAAGGAAGGCCAAAAAGCCAAAACAACGCAATATGCCAAAACCCAAAATGCACACACTACCAAAAAGAAAAAAACAAACACATAGTCAAACAAGGCAAATACCACACCACCAACCACCAACGATACCAATGCATGCACTGCCACACATATTTCATGGAAACCAAAGGCACACCCCTCTATCGAAAACACCTAACAGAGCAACAAATAACAAACATTTGCAAACACCTAGTAGAGAAAAACGGCATAAGAAGCATAGAACGCCTAACCGGTCACCACCGAGACACCATAGGCACCCTACTTGAAGACCTAGCAGAACATGCCACAGAAGTGAGTGAGTACCTTATGCAAAATATTGGACTTTCCCAGTTTGAATGCGATGAACTTTGGACGTTTATTAAAAAAAAGAGAAAACACTTAAGCGAAAAGGCCAAATTGAGCCTGAAAACGGTGACTGCTACCTCTACACAGCCATAAAAAGAAAATCTTACTTGTTTACAGCGTTCTCTGCGGGCAAATGGACACAACAAACCTGTTTGAATATGGTGCGTAAGCTTGCCAAAGTACTCAAGGTGCCTTCTTTGCAGTGTCCTTTGGAAGTGTTTACCGATGGCAACGATGATTATACATATGTTTTGCCTTTATGCTTTCAATTGGGACTTATTGATTATGGTCAGTTGATTAAGGTTAAGAAGAATGGTAAAGTGGTTGATAAGAAAAAGTTGGTTGTTTATGGTGAGCCTTCTTTGGGGGATATTGAGACGACTGAGGTGGAGAATTTTAATAGTATTTTGCGTGAGCGTGTTGGGCGTTTGGTTAGGGAGAGTAAGTGTTTTTCTAAGGTGAAGGGGCGTCTTGTTTGTGCGGTTGAGTTGTTTAGGTTTTATTGGAATTTTATTAATGAGTTTAGGCGGGGTTTTTCTCCTGCAAAGCTTGAGGGTTTAACGGATCATCTGTGGACATGGCATGAATTTTTCTATTTCAATAGATATTCTAAATCAGGACACTGCCTAAGTCCTGTTTCCCATGTTTTTCACAATTATTGACCTTGCTACAGCGTGGAAATAGGACAATGTCTATTCATTTTGCTATAAAAACCGTAACGTGCAGAGACCTTGTTATACTGTGAAGAGATAGTTGAAGGTTTCATTTTAAATGTGATTTAGCAGTAAGTGGAAAAAGAGATTTTTGAGACCTTTTTATGTGTACTTTTCTTTTAATTTCTTATAAAGATAGGTGGTTGCGTTTTTATACGAATTCAAAGTTAGTTTTGTTTCGTTTTTTGAATTCTTTAAAAACTTTTTCAATTTCGTTGTCGTCTTCAATCATTTCTAGCATTTCCTGGCCGTCTTCTGTAGGTGTAACTAGTGTAATGTAGACGTGTTCAATTTCGTCTTCAATTTCCTCATCTTCACTAAGTGGCGCAATAACCATATATTTGGTATTATTCAATTCTATAGTGTCCAGAAGCTCAAATTTTGTAGTGCTGCCGTTATCATCATAAATTTCGACAACATCAATGTCATCTGGATCTATTTTTTTGTTCTCGGTCATACATTTCTTCTCCATAACCAAAATAAATACTGTTATATAATAAATTGTCTAACTTTTTTATAAAAAGGCTTCTTTGAGTTTGTCATTTTATTGGCGGTTAACCTTATCAAAAACCTTTAGCCTGATTTGATACTTAACTTTTTAGGCAGCCTCCGAAAACCTCTTAACTAGCATGATGTTATGTGCGGTACAGGTAAGTAGGGGAATTGTATGGGTCAACTGCACTTATTTGGAGCAAAAACACAACTTGAAATATTATCAAACCTAGGTGATCCATTAACAAAGGCTAATCAGCTAATTGATTGGGAAATATTCCGCGACCCAATCGAAGAGACCATGCGAAAAGACATGACAAAAGGCGGAAGACCACCATACGATGCCATATTATAGCGAGACGACAAAAGTTTTACTACACACTTTTTGACATGAGGTGTAATGTAGTATTGGTGATAGTTTTATCGATATATCAAGGGTGCTTACAATGGGAAAAACGTGAATTTCTTTTAACATTATTGTAAACTGACTTAAACACAGTGAACACATAGTAAAACTTTAGTAATGTTGCTATAGTATGAGTTGTTTAGTTTGGAGTTTAGCACCGTTGCTTGTGTATTGTGTTTGAAAAGTTTTGCTACATGTTTTGTATTTATAACGTGGTTTTCCGTTTGTTTGTTGACCCATCTTTACAATGTCTTTACTATCACAATGTATGCCTTTACCTCTATCTTGAATACGCTAATTGCCTCCGCAGATGATCAAATATCCTGATTCCTAAAACTCATCACTATGTTGCAGGTGTGGCAGTCCAAATTATTTGATACATATACAACAAGTTGTGTTCACTTTTGTTGATTTGAGGAAGGATAATTTTTAATTTTAGTTCACAAAAAATATGCGCAAAAATTCATAGTGTTGTGTTACGACACATAACTATCAGTTAATTTTTGATCATTTAAAAATAATTTTGATAAAAATTTTACTATAGATTTTTCAATCACTTATTTTAAGAATCTGCAGCATCATATAAAACATAGTTATGTGTGGCGAGAATCCAGGAAATATGCATCACCAATTTAATAAATTATTTTGATACATGACCTAAATTCGTCTGTGTGTTGGTGGGGCTGCCCGGATTTGAACCGGGGTCTATAGCGCCCGAGGCTACAAGCCTAGACCAAACTAGCCGACAGCCCCTGTCTAGAAAGTTTGTTGGGTTTAATGGTTAATGTTGCTTAAGTCTTTAAACTTACCGTGAGTAGAAAAGAGTTTATTGTATTTCTGACTTTGTAGGTGGTGTGTTATTTTTTTGTGATATATTCTTGCGAGTATGCATAGGCTTGCTGCTGTTATGGCAAGGTATAGGGGCCATTTGAAGGCTGCTGATGCTGTAACGTTTATGCCTACGCCGTCTATGAACTGTTCAGTAGGTAATGTGACGTTTGCAGTGCCTATGATGGGGATGTTCATATCTAATGTTGCTTGGGCTACGAGGATAATTAGGGATATACATAGGGTGCTGGTGATAACGGAGTATATGGGTTTTCTCCATGCAAAGTCTAGTAAGTCTTTTGCGTAGGGTTTAGTTGGAGCTATTGAGTATATGAACATGATTATACCGCTACATAGAAAAGTGCAAATGCTGCCGATGTTTAAAGCGTGAATTAATGGAATTTTAAAGTTTGTGCCAAGTAAACCAATGTTGGTATTCATAGGTGAAACATTGATTTTTACAGCGCCTTCGGCTATGTCTAATTGCCACCAAGGAAAATTTAGTGATACTATTATGACGGTAATTATCAAGATGCCACCTGCAACACCAAACCAGTTAATTTGATATAGATGTTTATTTAAACTGTCTAATCGCATTGTAGTATCACCTATATAATAAAGAGTTAGAGGCGAAAATCGCATGTGGGAGTTGTATGTCACCAAGTTTTCGGTGTGGCATTGTAATTTTTATACCCGTTAGGTCTACGCTAAAGTTTTTAAATTCAGTATTTATGCTGTTTTGTTTGTTGTGTTGTGTTGTAATATGTTCTATAGCTTGAGGTGTTAAAACGCCTGTAACATTGAATTCAAGTGTCTGATTGGGTTCCAAAGTTGCAGGTTCAATGAAAACGTGTCCTAACGTGTAATCATGATCTAGGCAAACGATTTCTGCATTTATAGCGTTTATAGTGATTTGTCCATCTAGGGGGTTAGTAAATTTATAAATTAAGTTAAGGGTGCCATTTTGATGAAGTACTGGATCACCTACTAGCGTTGGAAAAGAGAAGTACATGCCAGCAAAATGAATATTGTCTACAGTTGCAAGGTCATCAATACTACCCATGAATAGTTCTGCAAGAGAATTTGGTAGAATTAAATCAACGGGGTTTTCACGGTATATTATTACATAAGTAGTCATTGGCACAACAGCTATTAAAATTGTAAGTATAGTGAGGAAAAACTTGGTTTTACTCATTTATTGCATTTGCATCCTTCTAAAGTTACCATTTAAATGATTCTTTTATTGTCTTATATGGTTTATGTACCAACACTTTAAGAAGTTTCGTCAACATTACAATCCTGTTGATGCCCCACTTCCTTATATTTTGTAGAAAGGACTTCTTTTACTTTATTAGTAATCACAGGCCCTAAACCATTAACTGTCTTAGACCACTGTTCTACATTCATTAACGCCTCAACAGGTGACTTATAAACATCTAGCAGAGCAACAGCTTTCTCTCGACCAATACCTGGTAAACTGGCCATGAAATAAATTTGAGCATCAGATAAAGTATCACATTTTTTACATGCATGAACTATAATGCCGCGTTTTTCAACAATTTGCTCCTGCTTTGCAGCAGTGTATAAAAAATCAGCTGTTTCTTTATGTGAACTAGTGTTAACTATAGCTACACCGTTTTTTGCCAAATTAAACATAGCTCCCCAAACGGCTTGAGGTTGAATACTACTATATTTGTAAATTATAGGTAAATATCCTTCGAGAACAAGTAAGACTTTGGGATAAACGTCTTTTATCAAAAAAATCTGGTCAAAGAGGTAACGTCGTGTTAAAGTGTAGACAAAATCGTTAACAGTTTTCCGCTCAACAGCACACTGATCAGAGATTACATAATCGCCCTTATCAAGCATTTGAGTTTTAACCACAACTCCTTTTTCAACAAGGTTCTTAACAACGTTTTTCGCGCTACTAGCTTCACGACTATCAACAATTATTGTTGGTTCTTCACCCTTCTTTTTATCACAAATAAAAGGAACAAGCGACTCCATACCTGGCATAAACTATCAACAATTAATCATCAAGTACCACTTTATTTTAGTTATGCCGCGTCAAAAAAGAACATTTCATTCACAAGTTAACACACAATAACAAGAACTTTTGAAACAAAAAAATAAGTAAGTACAAGACTATGAAATGAACAAGTATACAAAAATTCAATGTTAAAAAATTAAAGAAGGTTTTGTAGACCCTTTTTTGGTGGGGCTACTTTAGACCTTTTTTGGTTACTTCTTTGACTGCGCCTGCTGCAACGGTTGTTCCCATGTCTCGAATTGCAAATCGTCCAAGTTCTGGGAAGTCAGTGAATGATTCAATTGCGATTGGGTGTAATGGTTCCATACGTACCCAAGCGGCATCACCGGTCTTTAGGAAGCTGGGGTTTTCTTCAGATACTTGTCCTGTTCGTGGATCAATCTTTTTGATTAGTTCAGTGAATTTAACGGCGATTTGACCTGTGTGATAGTGTAACACTGGGGTATAGCCTGCTGCGATTGCTGTTGGATGGTAAATAACGATTATTTGTCCAATGAATTCTCTTGCAACTGTTGGAGGATTATCAACTGTGCCTGCAACATCTCCGCGTCGGACATCATTTTTTGCAATGCCTCTAACGTTTATACCAACGTTATCTCCTGGTTCTGCCACTGGAATGCTGGTATGGTGCATTTCTATAGATTTAACTTCAGCTATCTTGTTAGATGGCATGAAAACTATGTTTGTACCTGGTTTGAGAATACCTGTTTCTATTCTGCCTACTGGGACTGTTCCAATGCCTGTGATTGTGTAAACATCTTGTACTGGAACACGGAGAGGTTTGCTTGTTGGCTTTGCTGGAACTTCTAATTCGTCAAGTGCTTCCATTATAGTTGGACCAGTGTACCATGGCATGTTTGCGCTTTTTGTTGCAAGGTTGTCACCTTTCAAGCCTGAAACTGGAATGAAATGGATTTTTTCAATCTTGTAGCCGACCATACGGAGCATTCTTGAAATTTCATTTTTCATTTCTTCATAGCGTTCTTTGCTCCAGTTGACTGTTGAATCGTCCATTTTGTTAATTGCTACGATTAACTGGCGTATACCTAGTGTGAATGATAAGAATGCGTGTTCACGTGTTTGGCCGCCAGTTCCTATGCCTGCTTCGAATTCGCCTTTTTTGGCTGAACTGAAGAGGATTGCTGCGTCAGCTTGGCTTGCACCTGTGATCATGTTTTTAATAAAGTCTCTGTGACCTGGAGCGTCGATAACTGTCATGTTATATTTCTTTGTTGGGAATTGTAGGAATCGAAGGTCAATTGTGACACCACGTTCTCGTTCTTCTTTTAAGTTATCAAGAACCCACGCGAAGTGGAATGTGCCTTTTCCCATTTGTTCTGCTTCTGCTTGATATGCATCAATTGTTCTTTGGTCGATGACACCTGCTAGATATAGTAAATGTCCTGTAGTTGTTGATTTACCATTGTCAACGTGCCCCATGATGATAAAATTTAAGTGGGGTTTATCAGATTTGCTCATACATTATTTCCTCTTAACTATCAAATATGAAATTTGTTAACACATCAGTCACCCAATTATTAAAGGTTTATGTTACCCTTACAGAATTATTAAACACAAAATAATAACATTAAACTTACTCTCTTCAATATGCAAACAAAATTTTGAAGTACAGATAAAGCATACTGTTGAAGTTATAGTATTTATAAAGTTATTTTTTTGAAAGAAAAAGAAAAAGTTAGATGTGTTCGCACTGTGAGAGAAGTTTTTTCCAGCGAGCATCTGTTGTTTCTTGAATTTGGTCAAGCACATGTTTGTTTTCAGGTTTAAACAAGTGACGGAAACGGCCTTGGCCCTCAAAGTAGTCTACAATTGGTTTTTTCTTTTGAGGAACTAGAGTATATATTTTGCTAGGTATAGACAGCACACGTTTACCCTTAACGGCTTCCCAAAGAGGGAAAATGCATGTTTCAACTGCAAGTTTTGAGTAAGATATAGATTTAGCAGGTTCCGTTCGCCAGCCTCTAGGACAGGGAGCAAAAACATGTAAAAATGCGGGGCCTTTTACTTCTAAACCTTTTTGAACTTTAGTTACAAAGTCTTTCCAATGAAAAGGAGTAGCAGTTGCAACATAATCTAATTCATGTGCTAGGACAATTTCAGTTATAGGCTTTTTCTTTTCCAATTTTCCAAGAACAGCCGTTCCTGCAGGTGTTGTTGTTGTAGAAGCCCCAGCAGGAGTTGCACCACTTCTTTGAATACCCGTATTCATATAACCCTCATTATCATATAACACAAAAAGAAAATCATGCCCACGCTCAATAGCACCCGACAAAGCCTGAAAACCTATATCATACGTGCCACCATCGCCTGCAATAGCAATAACATCAACATGATCCTGCTTGATTTTACCCTTCTTACGCAACGCTTTAATTGCCGCCTCTATACCTGAAGCATTTGCAGCAGCATTTTCAAAAGCTGTGTGAAGCCAAGGTACTCCCCAAGATGTATAAGGATAAATAGAACCAACAATTTCCATACAACCCGTTGCTTGTGTTACAATAGTTGGACCACGAGTAGCCTTCATTAATAACCTAAGCACTGTCGCAGGCGCACAACCAGCACAAGCTCTATGACCTGAAAAAAACAAGTCAGGTTTAGCTGCAATATCTTTTATTGAAGTTAAATGTGACGTTACCATAAGTTCTACATGAGAAGTATATAAATCAGAGTTTAACGCAAAATTTTTTGCTTTAGTCTTTATTTCATTTAGTGCCATATGTTTCTTTACTCCATTAAGCCTAAGTAATGCACTATAGCTTCAATTTTACCGGTTTTAGCTATGCATTGTAAATTTTCAAAAATCTTTCGCATATCATTAGGTTTACTATCTCGACCGCCTAAACCAAAGATGTAATTAAGAATTAAAGGACGTTCTTTAAAATCAAAAAAGGCGTTACGTACTTCATTAAATAATGGACCCCCAAACCCGCCAAAAGACATGGTTTTATCCATTACAGCAACAGCTTTTAAGTGTTTTAGAGCGTTTTGAAGTTGTGTAACAGGGAAGGGGCGAAAAACACGTAACCGTAAAAGACCCGCTTTAATACCCTCACTACGCAACTCATCGATAAGGACTTTTAAAGTGCCAGCGGTTGAACCTATAACAACAACAGCAAATTCAGCATCATCTAGCCTATATGCATCAATAAGACCATCACCATAACTTCTACCAGAAAGAGCCGCATAACTAATGTTGACATCTTGTATTTTTTTAAGAGCTATTTGCATAGCTTCCTCTTGTTGACGTTTAAATTCAAAATAACGCGCTTGAGAAACATTTGGCCCCATAGTCATAGGATTATCAGGGTCAAGTTTGAAAGGAACAGTTTTCCCCTCATGAGTCATAACCATAGGCAAAACGCGTTCACCTATAAACTGTTTTACATCATCTTCCGAAAGAACATTCACATTTTCCAAAGTATGACTAATTGCAAAGCCATCCAACCCTACAATAATTGGCAAAGACACATCAGGGTCTTCAGCAATTTTAAACGCTTGAATAATTGAATCATAAGCTTCCTGAGCATTCTCAACATACAAGTGAAGCCAACCACTATCACGCTCAGCCATACTATCCGAATGATCCCCATGAATATTAATAGGAGAAGACAACGCACGATTCGCAACAGCCATAACCACAGGCGCACGGGAGCCGGATGTTACAAAGAGAATTTCATGCATTAACGCTAAGCCTGCAGATGCACTTGCAGTAAATGCTCGCGCCCCTGTAACAGAAGCCGCAAGAGAAGCCGATATTGCACTATGTTCAGATTCGGTGCATATGAATTCTGTTTGCACCTCACCATTAGCAACATATTCACTGAATTTTTCAACAATAATTGTCTGGGGAGTAATTGGATAAGCAGCAACAACATCAACATCAGATTGCTTAACTGCAAATGCAACTGCTTCATCACCATTAAGAGCCAAAGTTTCTTGTTTAACAGATCGTTGCATCAATTTCATTCCTCTTTATCAGGGATTTTCATAGAAATTATTTTAAGCGGACACTCATTAGCACATATGCCGCAGCCTTTACAAAAATCCAAATTAAATACGACACGTTTAGCATCAGATTTCCAACAAATAGCGCCTTCAGGACAAAATATTACACATGTCAAACAGTTAACACATTTTTCAAAATCACACACAGGCATAAACGTTTTCCAATCGCCCGTCAAAAATTCTGTACTAGCCTTTTGACTAACCGCGCCTATAGCAAGTTCTTTCCAACTGTTTCCCTGCCCACTCATACATATCGCACCTCATCATAAGCTTCTTTGACAACAGCAAAATTTTTCTCAGCTAAATCAGGCCGAAAACGCCGTGCCAATGTTTTCTCTATACCCTCTAAAGAAACTATGCCAGTAACTTTTGCAACTGCACCTAATAAGGCAGTATTTGCCATGGGAGCATCTAAAATCTTTAAAGCTATCTCCGTAGCAGGAACCGTCCAAACTTTACCATGCGTCACACGCAAAGAACGTTTTAACACAGCAGGATCCTCACTTGAGTTAATAATTAAACAATTATCATCCTGATTCAAACCTGCAGTCACAGGCACAGTTCTTAGCAAAGTATTATCAAGCACTATAACCACATCGGGATCATAAACTGCACAATGCAACCTAATTGGCTCAGCACTAATCCTAGTAAAAGCCGTTACAGGCGCACCCATTCGCTCAGGCCCAAATTCTGGAAAAGACTGAATATATTTACCCTCATCAAGCGCGGTTCTTGCCAAAAGCTCACTAGCCGTCCAAGCACCCTGACCGCCTCTACCATGCCACCTAAATTCAATCATGCTTTTCAGTAATAATCCCTTCTCTACTCATCTCAACATTAACTGTACCCACGTATATGTTCCATCCCAAATTATGTTGAATTCCTTAGCATAAGAAAACATGTAATTTAAAAGTTTTCGCACACTCACACATTATACACCAACAAACCAAAAAGCAGTTCTACACACAAATAACTAATAAATTACCAAATATAGCTAAACAAATAAACTAAAACAAATATAAAAAAGACAAGCTTAAATATCTTGATGAAAATGAAAGTGAAAGAGAAACAGGTTGCCGCTGTTGCATAGCTCGGTAGTGCGACTGACTGTTAATCAGTAGGTCAAAGGTTCGAGTCCTTTCAGCGGCGCCACCCTTCATCTTCCTGTTCCCAAGGTCCTGTTCCGGCTTTTAAAGGTAGAAAACAACACTTATTCATGAAAAAAGATCAATCAATCCATGAATACGAATACCGTCTCGCAAGATACCGTGTTAATTTAAAGCAGATGTTTAACGGCCAAACAGCTCTACAATTTTTAGACCACTTAGGAGCCTTAAACCTATCCACAGGCCGAGTCGCCAAATA
>Ga0209628_10000695_pt1 | contig 20902 bp, 16 predicted proteins | sample TergutCu122P4_FD_187285 | JGI IMG/M metagenome (GOLD analysis project Ga0209628, IMG submission 187285) | Cubitermes ugandensis P4 segment gut microbial communities from Kakamega Forest, Kenya - Cu122 P4 (SPAdes) (version 2) | ecosystem: Host-associated > Arthropoda: Insects > Digestive system...
CCGCCCGCCGGACCAAGCGCAGCTTTCAGGGCTGACGCCCCGCCCTACGACTGGCCCGCGCCGGCAAATCTACTCGTAGCGCACGTCGATGATTTCGTATTCGCGGATGCCGCCGGGGGCTTGCACCTGGGCGATGTCGCCGGCGTATTTGCCGATCAGCGCGCGAGCCATCGGCGAGGCGACGGAGAGCTTGCCGTTCTTGATGTCGGCCTCGTCCTCGCCGACGATCTGGTAGGTCGCGGACTCGCCGCCATCGGCGTCCTCGATATCGACGGTGGCGCCGAAAACGCAGCGGCCATCGGCGTCGAGCAATTTGGGGTCGATGATCTGGGCATTCGACAGCTTGCCCTCGACTTCCAGAATCCGCCCTTCGACGAAAGCCTGGCGCTCCTTGGCGGCGTCGTATTCGGCATTTTCGGAAAGATCGCCGTGCGAGCGCGCTTCCGCGATGGCGGCGATGACGTTCGGGCGTTCCACGGTTTTCAGGCGGTGCAGTTCGTCGCGCAGTTTTTCGGCGCCGGTCACGGTCAGAGGAATTTTGCTCATTTTCTCATCCAGCAAAAGCAAACCGCCGGCGCCCGCGTGGGACGGCCCGGCGGCTTCGGGTTGGTTTCAGTGAAGCTGCTGATGCAGCGCCTGGATCGGGTAGACCACCAGTTCGCCCAGATGGCGGATGCCCTCGGCGGCGGCCTCGGCGCCCCAGATGGTGGTGTACATCGTCACCCGCGCTTGCAGGCCGGAGGTGCGGATGGAACGGGAATCGTTGATGGCGCCACGTTTTTCCTCGACGGTGTTGATGATCAGCGCGATTTCGTCGTTCTTGATCATGTCCACGATATGCGGACGCCCTTCCGTCACCTTGTTCACCACCTGCACCGGCAGGCCGGCGGCGGCGATGGCCTGCGCCGTGCCGCGCGTGGCGACCAACTGGAAGCCGGCGTCGTGCAGATGGCGGGCGACCTCGATGGCCTTCTGCTTGTCGCTGTCCTTGACCGACAGGAAAGCCTTGCCGGATTTGGGCAGCTTGACGCCCGCCGCCAGTTGCGATTTGACGAAAGCCTCGGCGAAGGTGTGGCCGACGCCCATGACCTCGCCGGTCGATTTCATTTCCGGGCCGAGAATGGTGTCGACGCCGGGGAATTTGACGAAGGGGAAGACCGCTTCCTTGACCGAGAAGTACGCGGGCACGACTTCGCCCTTGACGCCCTGCGCCGCGAGGCTCCTGCCGGCCATGCAGCGGGCGGCGATCTTGGCCAGTTGCAGGCCGGTGGCCTTGGAAACGAAGGGCACAGTGCGCGAGGCGCGCGGATTGACTTCCAGCACGTAGACCTCGTTGTCCTTGATGGCGAACTGCACGTTCATCAGGCCGCAGACATCGAGGGCCTTGGCCATCAGCTTGGTCTGGCGGCGCAATTCGTCCTGGATGGCGGGCGACAGCGAATACGGCGGCAGCGAGCAGGCCGAATCGCCGGAATGCACGCCGGCCTGTTCGATATGTTCCATGACGCCGCCGATGATGACTTCCTGGCCGTCGGACAAGGCATCGACATCGCACTCGACGGCGTCATTCAAAAAGCGGTCGAGCAGCACCGGCGAGTCGTTGGACACCTTGACCGCCTCGCGCATGTAGCGTTCGAGATCCTTCTGCTCATGGACGATTTCCATCGCCCGGCCGCCCAGCACGTAGGACGGGCGGACGACCAGCGGATAGCCGATTTCGGCGGCCAGGCGCAGCGCCTCGCCTTCGGTGCGGGCGGTGCGGTTGGGCGGCTGCTTCAGGCCGAGCTGGTGCAGCAGTTTCTGGAAACGCTCGCGGTCCTCGGCAATGTCGATGGATTCCGGCGTCGTGCCGATGATCGGCACGCCATTGGCTTCCAGCGCCAGCGCGAGTTTCAGCGGCGTCTGCCCGCCGTACTGGACGATGACGCCTTCCGGCTTTTCGATGGCGCAGATTTCCAGCACGTCTTCGAGGGTCAGCGGCTCGAAGTACAGGCGGTCGGAGGTGTCGTAATCGGTGGACACGGTTTCCGGGTTGCAATTGACCATGATGGTTTCATAGCCATCCTCGCGCATCGCCATCGCCGCATGCACGCAGCAGTAGTCGAACTCGATGCCCTGGCCGATGCGGTTGGGGCCGCCGCCAAGCACCATGATTTTCTTCCTGGCGGTCGGCTGGGCCTCGCATTCGTCCTCGTAGGTCGAATAGAGGTAGGCGGTGTCGGTGGCGAATTCGGCGGCGCAGGTGTCGACGCGCTTGTAGACCGGGCGCACGCCCAGTTCGTGGCGGCGTTTGCGGAACTCGGCCTCGCTGGTTTTCAACAGATAGGCCAGACGCCGGTCGGCAAAGCCCTTTTTCTTCAGGAAACGGATCTCCTCGGCGGACAGCGAGGCGAGCGCGCGTTTTTCGACGGCCAGTTCGAGATCGACGATTTCCTTGATCTGCACCAGGAACCACGGGTCGATGCGGGTCAGTTCCTGCACCTTGTCCACCGACATGCCGACCCCGAAGGCGTCGGCGACATACCACAGGCGATCCGGCGAGGGATGCGCCAGTTGCTCGTCGATGGTTTCCGGGTCGACCGATTTGAGATTGAAGCCGTCAACGCCGACTTCCAGGCCGCGCAGCGCCTTTTGCAGCGATTCCTGGAAGGTGCGGCCGATGGCCATCACCTCGCCGACCGACTTCATCTGCGTGGTCAGCGTCGAATCGGCCTGCGGGAATTTCTCGAAGGCGAAGCGCGGCACCTTGGTCACCACGTAATCGATGGACGGCTCGAAGGAAGCCGGCGTCCTGCCGCCGGTGATGTCGTTGGCCAGTTCGTCCAGCGTGTAGCCGACGGCGAGCTTGGCGGCGATCTTGGCGATGGGGAAACCCGTGGCCTTGGAAGCCAGCGCCGAGGAGCGCGAAACGCGCGGATTCATCTCGATGATGATGCAGCGCCCATCCTGCGGATTGATGGCGAACTGCACGTTGGAGCCGCCGGTATCGACGCCGATTTCGCGCAGCACGGCGATCGAGGCGTTCCTCAGCAACTGGTATTCCTTGTCGGTCAGCGTCTGCGCCGGCGCGACGGTGATCGAGTCGCCGGTATGCACGCCCATCGGGTCGAGGTTTTCGATGGAGCAGATGATGATGCAGTTGTCCGCCTTGTCGCGCACCACCTCCATCTCGAATTCCTTCCAGCCGAGCAGCGATTCCTCGATCAGCAATTCGCCGGTCGGCGAGGCTTCCAGGCCGCGCTTGCAGATGGTCTCGAATTCCTCGGTGTTGTAGGCGACGCCGCCGCCGGTGCCGCCGAGCGTGAAGGACGGGCGGATGATGGTCGGAAAGCCGATCATCGCCTGCACCTGATACGCCTCCTCCATGCTGTGCGCGGTCGCCGAGCGGGCCGAGGAAAGGCCGATGCGGGTCATCGCGTCCTTGAACTTCTGGCGATCCTCGGCCTTGTCGATGGCTTCCTTGGAAGCGCCGATCAGTTCGACGCCGAATTTTGCCAGCACGCCCTGGCGGTCGAGATCGAGCGCGCAATTGAGCGCCGTCTGGCCGCCCATCGTCGGCAAGAGCGCGTCCGGGCGCTCCTTCTCGATGATCTTGGCAACCACCTGCCAGGTGATCGGCTCGATGTAGGTGACATCGGCCATTTCCGGGTCGGTCATGATGGTCGCCGGATTGGAATTGACCAGGATGACCTTGTAGCCTTCCTCGCGCAGCGCCTTGCAGGCCTGCGCCCCGGAATAGTCGAATTCGCACGCCTGGCCGATGATGATCGGGCCGGCGCCGATGATGAGGACGGACTGGATGTCAGTGCGCTTTGGCATTTTCTATTTATCCTTTGCAAAACCGATTTGGTGGCTGTCGTAGCCTCCCCGCGCGGGTTTTCCACTTGAGGTCACAACTTGTGACATCAAGTTGGGCGCGCCGCTGTCAGCCACGCCTCTGCTCCATCAAGCCGATGAAACGGTCGAACAGATAGGTCACGTCATGCGAGCCAGGACTCGCCTCCGGGTGGCCCTGGAAGGAAAAGGCCGGCACGTCGGTGCGGGCGACGCCCTGCAGCGAGCCGTCGAACAGCGAGACATGCGTGGCGCGCAGATTGGCCGGCAGCGAAGCGGCATCGACCGCGAAACCGTGATTCTGGCTGGTGATCTGCACCTGGCCGCTATCCAGATCCTTGACCGGATGATTGGCGCCGTGGTGGCCGAACTTCATCTTCACGGTGCGGGCGCCGGAAGCCAGCGCCAGCAATTGATGGCCGAGGCAGATGCCGAAGGTCGGCACGCCGCGCTCGAGAAATTCGCGGATGGCGGCAATGGCGTAGGCGCACGGCTCCGGGTCGCCGGGGCCGTTGGACAGAAAGATGCCGTCCGGCTTCAGCGCCAGCGCCTCGGCGGCCGGCGTCCAGGCCGGCACCACGGTCAGCCGCGCGCCGCGCCCGGCCAGCGTGCGCAGGATGTTGCGCTTGACGCCGAAATCGTAGGCGACGACATGAAAGCGCGGCGCCGGAGCCGGCTGGTAGCCTTCCAGCGTCCATTCGGCCTCGTGCCAGGCGTAGCTTTCACGAACCGAAACCTCCTTCGCCAGATCCATGCCGGCCAAGCCGGGAAAGGCGCGCGCCGCCGCCAGCGCCCTGGCCTCATCGGCGTCGCCGCCGGCCATGATGCAGCCGGCCTGGGCGCCCTTTTCGCGCAGGATGCGGGTCAGCTTGCGCGTATCGATGCCGGCGATGGCAACGACGCCGTGCTTTTTGAGCCACGACGACAGATCGCCCTGGCTGCGCCAGCTCGAATCCACCGGCGGCAGATCGCGGATCACCAGGCCGGCGGCGAAATTGGCCGTCGACTCGGCATCTTCCGCGTTGCAGCCGGTATTGCCGATGTGCGGATAGGTCAGCGTGACGATCTGGCGGCAGTAGGAGGGATCGGTCAGGATTTCCTGATAGCCCGACATGGCGGTGTTGAACACCACCTCGCCGCTGGCGGCGCCTTGTGCGCCGATGGCTTGGCCCTTGAAGACCGTTCCGTCGGCGAGGGCGAGAATGGCGGGGATGGATGAGGGCAGGAACGACACGTCGCTCTCCTTTATTCTGTGTTTTTCTGCTTCTTGATACGCCAAGCGGGAAGGCTCGCGCCTCCCCGCTCGTGCTTTCAAACCTGCCCATTCTAGTCGAAAACTGCCTTTTCAGGCAAACCCAAAGGATTGCCGCGCTTCGGACGACGGCGATGCGGCGGCTTGAAAAGGCCGCCAGGGCTGGCTCGCAGCCTATGGCGGCGGCGTGAACAGCGGCAGGTCCGCCAGCGTTGCGGCGAAGCCGCCGTCCGGGTGGTTGGCGGCGATGAGACGGCCGCCGTGCAGTTCGGCGATGCGGGCGACGATGGCCAGGCCCAGACCATTGCCTTCGACGCCGCTGCCCGAGCCGCGATGGAAGCGTTCGCCGAGCCGTCCCTCCAGCGCCGCCGGAACGCCAGGGCCGTTGTCGCGCACCGTCAGCGCGCAATATCCGTCCGCACAGCGGGCGAGCAGACGGATGGCGCTGTCCGCGCCGCTGTAGTTGACGGCGTTGTCGATCAGGTTGCGGATGGCGATGCTCAGCAGGTCGGCGTCGCCCCGGATCAAGAGCGTCTGGCGCGGCAATTCGTCGACCAGAGTCTGCATCGCTTGCGGATGCGCGGCGCTCAGACTGTGCAGAACGTCATCGACGACATCGCGCAAATCGACGGCGCACGGTTGGTCGAGATGGCTCATCGGATCGAGGCGAGCCAGACGCAGCAGTTGGTTGACCAGGCGAGTGGCCCGGTCGACGCCGTGTTCGATCTGGCGCAGCGCGTGATTGCGCGCCTGCGGCTCCTGGCTAAGGATCGCCACCTGGGTCTGCACCTTGAGCGCAGCCAGCGGCGTGCGCAGCTCGTGGGCGGCGTCGGCGGTGAACTGGCGCTCGTTTTTCAGCGTTCTGCCGAGGCGCTCGAACAGCCGATCGAGGGCGGCGACCAGCGGCGCGACTTCCTGCGGCGTTTCGCGTTCGGGCAAGCGCGCCAGCGTGTCCGGCGTGCGCGCCGCAATGTCCTTGGCCAGTTCATCGAGCGGCCGCAGGGTCTTGCGGATGGAGTAATAAATCAGCGCCAGCAGCATCGGCAGCACGAAGACAACGGGGTAAACGGTCTGGCTGGCGACTTCCAGCGCGGCCCGGTCGCGCAGTTCGATCGACTGGGCGATTTGCACCCGGTACTTGCCATCGGCGGAAACCATGTTCAGCACCCGCCACGAGACATTCCGTTTGATGTCGCTGTAGCCGGCAACGCCCAGCACCGGCAACGACGGGGCATTGGGCGAGCGCAGCAGCACCGTGCCGTCCGCCTGGCCGATCTGGAATTCCAGCGGCGGTTCATAAATGCTGCGCTGCGCGACGCGGCGCACAGTCGCCAGGCGCGTCGCCAGATCGCCCAGATGATGCTCGTTGCCGCGCACCAGGGCCAGCAACAAGCGGGCTGTTTGCGCCAGATGGCCATCCATCAATTCTTCGGCTTCGCGCTGCGCGTTCGTGTAGCTGAACACGCCAGCCAGGCTCCAGGCCAGCAGCGTCGCCACCGAAACGGCGCGCAGCAGGCGCCAGCGCAGCGAAGAAAGCGCGCGCAGGCCTGGGTGGCCGTAAACACCACCCATTCGTAACCGAGGCGATGCAGGTGGGCAGTCAGGCTCAGGATGACGTCGATGCTGCCGCCGGCTTTGTCGGCCGCCAGATTGCCGACCTCGACAATGCGCCCGCGATGAACCGAATGACCGGCCAGACGGGCGACTGCTTCCTCGACCGGGGTGTCGAGATAGCATTCCAGGAACAGCCGTTCGTCACCGGCGCAACGCCAGCCGGCGGCGGCGACGGCGCGCCCCTCCCGTTCGAGCAGCAGCAGATTGGGGGCGAAAACCGAGAGCCTGGCCCGGTAACGCCTGGCGAAAGCCTCGCGGACGAAGCGTTCAGCTTCCTGGCGGCGCGGCGAGCCGGGCACCGTATGGTTGACCGCCGGTTGCGGCCGTTGAGCATGCAGGACATCGCGGCTGGCGCATGGCATGGAAGCCTCTCTGGTAATGACAGGGTTCCCAGCTTAGGGAGGAAAACTTAAGCGATGCTTAAACCTAAAAACCGTAGTTGGACGCGCCCGAGCAGGCCGTCATCGGGCGGGCTGGCAAGACGCGACGACGCGGCAGGCTCGCGCCTGCAAGGAGGAGCAACACAGCCAGCGCGTCCGAGGGCGGCCTGATCGGGCGCGTAGCGACCTCACCCAAATGGTGACGGTCATCGAAGCCAGAAAAGACCGTGTTCATGCGATTTCTCAAGGATCACAAGCGGTCAACTGCGGTTTTTAGGTTAACCCGCCGCCGCTTGGGGCGCATGGCCCGATACGCCGCGTTTCGCGCGGCATGACGGCAATTCCGCCCGGGTGATTACCTGAATTCGCGGGTTGCCGCGAAGTGTTCCAGTTGCGGCTTGATGCGGGCCATTTCGTCGGTCAGCGCGGCAAATTCCCGCTGGCAGGCGTTCCAGTTCGGCGTGTTGCCGGGCATGGCGGCCTGTTCGAGCGTCATCGCCCGGCGGCGGGCCGCCTCGGCATGGAACATGGCCAGCAGGCTTTTCAGCGTATGCGCGCGCATGCGCAGACCGTCGCCGTCCTGCGCCAGCAGCGCCTGCTGCACCGAGTTGAGATGGCTGTCCCACTCGGTCAGCAGCATGCCGGCCATGGTGGCGAACAGCCCGATGTCGCCTATCTCGCTGGCGCCGGCTTGCAGGTCGAGGCCGTTTGCTTCGCTTTCGCCGGCCTTTGCCGGCGGGGTTTCCCCGGCCTCCGGCTCGTCCTTGCCCTGCGCCCTCGCCAGGACGGCTTCGAGTTCGGCGGCGCGCAGGGGCTTGGCCAGGTAATCGTTCATGCCGGCGTCGAGGCAGCGGCGGCGGTCGCCCTCGACGGCATTGGCCGTCATGGCGATGATGTACACCGAGCGGAAGGACTTCGAGACGACCCAACTGCGCCGCATCTCGCGCGAGCGGATGGCTTCGGTGGCTTCCAGCCCGTCCATCACCGGCATCTGCATGTCCATCAGGATGATGTCGAAATCCCTGCTCTCGAACAGGTCGAGCGCCTCGGCGCCGTTGTTGGCGACGGTGACGCGGTGCGCCAGGTTTTCGAGCAGCCGCCGGGCCAGTTCCTGATTGACCGGATTGTCCTCGACCAGCAGGACTTCCAGCCCCTCGCCGTGCTCCTCCAGCAGTTTTTCGATTTCCACGGAGGTGCGCGTGATCGGCCCGCCGCCGTCGACCAGGGTCAGGGCGTCGGCCAGATCGCCCAGGCCGACCGGCTTCACCAGATAGGCGGTGACTTCGAGTTGGCGCAGGCGTTCCAGATCGAGGCGCTGGTTTTCGGTGCTCAACACGGCCAGCAGGCGCTCGTTGGCGCCGGCGGCGCGCCAGCTTTCGATCAGCGCGAAGCCGCCGGGCGCCGGCATGTGGATGTCGACGAACAGATAGCCGTAGGGAAAGCCGAGCCGGCGGCCTTGTTGCAGGGCCGATTGAACGGCGCTGGCGTCGGCGAGCAGCGTCGCCTGAATGCCGACGCGTTCGAGCAGTTCGGCCAGCACGCGGCCGGCGGCGGCATTGCTTTCCACCACCAGCGCCCGCCGGCCCTGATAACGGCTGCCATCGGCCACGGAGGGCCTGGCCTCGGCGTCGATGCCCAAGCGCACGGTGAAGTAGAAGGTCGATCCCTTGCCCGGTTCGCTTTCCAGCCACAGCCTGCCGTCCATCGCCTGCACCAGGCGCACGCAGATGGCAAGGCCGAGGCCGGTGCCGCCGAAGCGCCGGGTGGTCGACACGTCGGCCTGGGAAAAGGCTTCAAAAATGGCCTGCTGCTTGTTCAGCGGCACGCCGATGCCGGTGTCGCGCACGGCGCAGCGCAGATAGACGGAGCGTTCGCTCACTTCGTCGACATCGATGTCGAGGACGACCTCGCCGCGCTCGGTGAATTTGATGGCGTTGCCGAGCAGGTTGGTGACGACCTGCCGCAAGCGGGTGGGATCGCCGATGACGCGCGACGGCACGCCGGGGCGCACATTGACGACCAGTTCCAGCCCCTTGCGGTGCGCGTCGACGGCCAGCATCCGCGCCGCGTCCAGCAGGCTGTCCTGTATCGAAAAGGAGAGCGACTCGAACTGCATCTTGCCGGCCTCGATTTTCGAGAAATCGAGAATTTCGTTGACGATGCCGAGCAGCGATTCCGCCGAGGATTTGACGGTTTTCAGGTAGTAGCGCTGCTCGGTGTCGAGCTTGGTGTCGAGCGCCAGTTCGGTCATGCCGATGATGCCGTTCATCGGCGTGCGGATCTCGTGGCTCATGTTGGCGAGGAAGGCGCCGCGCGCCACGTTGGCGGCCTCGGCCAGTTCCTTGGCCGACACCAGCGCCGCCTCGGTATTCTTGATCTTGCTGATGTCGCGCTGCAACACCAGGAGCCGCACCGGCTCGCCGCCGCTGTCGCGGGCGGCGACGGCGATGCGCAGCAAAAACCAGCGCCATTGCCCGTCGCGGGCGAGAAAACGGCATTCGGCCTGCACGTAGCCGTCCTCGCCCCCCTGCGCCTGGGTCGCCATCAGCGCCTGCAATTCGCGCAGATCGTCGGGGTGCACCAGGCGCTGCCACTGGGTGATGCTGCTGTCCAGTTCGCCCTTTTCGTAGCCGAGCATGCGTTTCCAGTGGCTGCCGAGCGAGATGCGGCCGCTGCGCAGATTCCAGTCGAGCAGCGCGTCGCCCGACAGCAGCATTTGCCAGCGGTTGATGCCGACGTAGGCGTTGTAGCCGGAATCGACGAGGCCGAGCAGTTTTTCCAGGCCCTGCGCCAGTTCCTGCTGGCCGCCGGCCCGCGCCGTCTCCAGCAATTGCTGAAAGCGCCCCGCGCCGTCTCCTCCGAAGGATTCCTGCAACTGGCGGGCGAGCAGCAGGGACTTCATCGGCTCAACGCAAACCGAGTACGTCCTGCATGTCGAACAGGCCGTTGCGCCGCCCGGCCAGGAAGCGCGCGGCGCGCAGGCTGCCAAGCGCGTAAGGCATGCGGCTGCCGGCCTTGTGGCTGATCTCGACGCGCTCGCCGAGGCCGCAGAACATCACCGTGTGATCGCCGACGATATCGCCGCCGCGCACCGTGGCGAAGCCGATGGTCGACGGATCGCGCTCGCCGGTGACGCCTTCGCGGCCGTACACCGCGCAGTCGGCCAGGTCGCGGCCGAGCGCGGCGGCGACGACCTCGCCCATGCGCAGCGCGGTGCCGGACGGCGCGTCGACCTTCATCCGGTGATGCGCCTCGATGATCTCAACGTCATAACCCCGGTCGAGGATGCGCGCCGCCGTGTCGAGCAGCTTGAACACCAGATTGACGCCGACCGCCATGTTGGGCGCGAACACCACCGGAATATCCCTGGCCGCCTCGGCGATGGCCGCCTTGCCCGCGGCCTCGAAGCCGGTCGTGCCGATGACGATGCCGACCCCGGCCCGCCGGCACAGTTCGAGATGGGCCAGCGTGCCCTGCGGGCGGGTGAAGTCGATCAGGCAGTCGATATGCTTCAAGCCAGCGGCGACATCGTCGCCGACCGCCACCGCGCAGGGGATGCCTACCAGATCGCCCGCCGTCCGGCCGATGGCCGGGCTGCCCGGCTGGTCGAACAGGGCGCCGAGCGCCATGCGCTCATCCTTCAGCGTCGCCTCGATCAACATGCGGCCCATGCGCCCGTCGGCGCCCACGATACCAATCCGCGTCCTACTCATCTCAGAATCCAATCCTGTTCAGCAAACGGCCAAAGAAACCCGGCTCCTCGCGCCCCGGCTGCGCCGCCCCCGGCGCGTCGGCGGGCAGCGAGCCGAGATCGACCACGCGGGTATGCCCGCCGGGAATCACCAGATCCTCGGCGTCGGCCACCGCGACATCGCCATCGACCTTGACCAGCCGGCCATCGGCATCGAAAAAGACCGCCAGGCGGCGCGTCTCGACCTCGCCGGTGCGCCCGCTCTTGAAGTGATACACATAATCCCAGCGCTGCTGATGGAACACATCGGCGATCAGCGGCGTGCCCAGCAAAAAGCGCACCTGATCCCGCGTCTGCCCCGGCTTCAGTTGGGAAACCATGTCCTGATCGAGCACATTGCCCTGCTGGATGTCGATCTTGTAGGCATTGACGAAGCTCGGCGCCTTGAAGCTCGGCATCTCGAACGACGAACAAGCGCCCAGGGCGGCGCAGAAAGCTGCAATGAATAGCGGGCGGCAACGGCGCATGCGGATTTCCGTAATTTTTCAATCGGTTTTGAAGCGGTATATCATACCCGAATTCCCCTTCCGGCCCATGCCGGCGCCAGCCCAGGAAACACCACGATGAGCGACCCCCGGAGCCTCAAGAACATCGGCCTCAAGGCCACGCTGCCGCGCCTGAAGATTCTGGAGATTTTCGAGAAAAACGCCGCCCGCCACATGACCGCCGAGGACGTTTACCGCGCCCTCCTCGTCGACCAGATGGACATCGGCCTGGCCACCGTCTACCGCGTATTGACGCAATTCGAGCAGGCCGGGCTGCTGGAGCGGCATTACTTCGAATCCGGCAAGGCCGTGTTCGAAATCAACCGCGGCAAACACCACGACCACCTCGTCTGCATCGACTGCGGCCGCGTCGAGGAATTCTGCGACCCGGAAATCGAACGGCGGCAAAACGCCATCGCCAGCGAACGCGGCTTCGCCATCCAGGATCACGCCCTCTACCTCTACGTCCAATGCACCCGGAACGCCTGCCCGCACCGCGGCGAGCCTGACGCCGCCCCGGAATGACCGAGGCCGGCCCCCTGCCCTGGCTGTCGTCGGCCAGCGCCGCCTTCGTGCTCATCGCGCTGGCCGAATTCGGCGACAAGAGCCAACTGGTCTGCATGACCCTTGCCGCCCGCCACCGCGCCCTGCCCGTGGCGCTCGGCGCCATCGCCGCCTTCGCCATCCTCAACCTGCTCGCCGTGCTGTTTGGCGCCGCCGTCGCCGCCTGGCTGCCCGCCTGGGCCATCACCGCCGCCGTCGCCGCGCTGTTCGCCGCCTTCGGCATCAACGCGCTGCGCCACGCGGCGGCCGAAGACGAAGAAAAAATCGAAGAAAAACCCGGCCACGGCGTCTTCGTCACCAGCTTCCTGCTCATTTTCCTGGCCGAATTCGGCGACAAGACGCAAATCGCCGTCGCCGGCCTGAGCAGCGCCGCCAACGCCGCCGCCATCTGGCTCGGCGCCACCCTGGCCCTGACCGCCACCTCCATCCTCGGCGCCGTCGCCGGACAAAAGCTCCTGCACCGCCTGCCGCTCATCTGGCTGCACCGCATCAGCGGCATCACCTTCCTGCTGCTCGCCGCCTTCGCGCTATCACGGCTCGTCTGGCCCGGATAGGGCGTTTTTCGTTCAAGCACCGACGGACTTCGTCAGTCCTGCGAAGGCGGGAATGACGAAGTCCTTTTGTCGTCTGGAAAAACCGGAAATGGAAGAAGGCCGAGTCCGGCCCCAATAATGGACGCTTGGTACATGTTGACGTTTGTGTACAACTGAGACACCATGACCAATATCAACGACAAGATCCACGAAGGTCAGAAATGGAGGAGTGTCCGATGTCTCTACCCGGCGAACAAAAGATCACGCTGTTCCGCAATCTGGCCCGCGCCATGGCGCTCGACAGGATGATGATGCGCGTCATCCGCGCCGGAAAGATGGTCGGCTTCTATCATGAAGGCGGCATTGCCCTCGCCCCTGGAGCCGCCGCCGGCGCCTTCCTGACGAAAGAGGACATCATGTGGCCGCACTACCGGGCGCACGGGCTTGCGCACATGCTCAGCAAGGGCATCGACATCAAATATTACGTCGCCGAGCACATGGGCCGGGAAGCCGGGTGCTGCAAGGGGCGGTCGAGTTACCACATGTCGTTTCCCGCCGATCATGTATTCGGCTTTTCCGGCAACATCGGCGCCAATTTCCCGATGAGCGTCGGATACGGATTCGCGGCGAAATACAAGGAATCCGGCCAGGGGGTCATGAATTGTTCGGGCGACGGCTCCTATGGCGAGGGGCGCTGTCACGAAGCCATGCTGATGTCCGCCAACTGGAAGCTGCCGGTGATCTTCTGGTGCGAGGCCAATGGCATGGCCCAGCACAGCAATGTCAAGGATCTTTTCCCCGGACCGAATATTTCGAGCCTGGCTGCGGGGTTTGGCATTCCCTCGCTGATCGTCGATGGTCAGGATGTCTTTGCCTGCGCCGACGCCGCGCTTGCCGCACTTGCCCATGTACGGCAGGGCAATGGCCCGTTCTTCGTCGAGTGCAAGACCTACCGGATCCAGGAGCACAGCGTTGGCGGCGTGAATTACGAGGGGCCGCAGCCGCGCGACCCGAAGTTGATGGCCGAATGGAAGGAAACCCTGGACCCGCTGAATCTGGCGGCGACCAGGCTGTTGAAGGAAAAGCTGCTGAAACAGAAGGACATCAGCCAGATCAAGGCCGCCGCCGAACAGGAAGCCGACGACATCGAGGCTTTCTGCGAAGCGAGTCCGAAGGCGCTTCCCCCGGTCGTCGAATTGCAAGCCGCCGTCTATGCGGCCTGAGGAACAAGGGTCAATACCATGAGCGAGCAACGCGAAATCACTCTGTGCGAAGCCATGCGCGAAGCCTATGTCGAGGAAATGCGCCGCGATGAGCGTGTTTTCATGCTGGGCATCAGCATTCAGGCGGGAACCTTTCCCCACACCAAGAACCTGTGCGAGGAATTCGGCGTCCGGCGGATCGTCGACACGCCCCTGGCGGAAACCGGGATGGTCGGCTGCGCCATGGGCGCGGCGCAGGAGGGGCTGCGCCCGATTCTGGATTTCATGTACGCGGGATTTTCGTATTTCGCGGGGTCGGAAGTTTTTTTGCAGGCCGGCCAATATCACTTCCTGCACGGCAGCCAGCATCCGCTGCCGATGGTCATGGTGGGCACTTGCGGCGTGGGGCGCCGGGTTGGCAACGAGCACGCCACGCTGCCTTATGGCATGGCGATTCACCATCCGGGAATCAAGACCTGCATGCCGTCCACGCCCTATGATGCAAAGGGTCTGATGAAGGCCGCGATCCGCGACGACAACCCGGTCTTGTTCCTGTGGCATACCAATCTGATGATGCAGAAGGGGCATGTCCCGGAGGAGGATTTCATCGTCCCGCTAGGCTCCGCCGACGTGAAGCGCGAGGGTTCCGACATCACCATCCTGGCAAGCGGGCTACAGGTTCACAACGCGCTCAAGGCGGCGGACAGGCTGAAGGACGAAATCAGCATCGAGGTCGTCGACGCCAGGAGCTTTGAACCATTCGACCGGGAAACGCTGCTGAAATCCATCGAGAAAACGACGCGCCTGGTCATCGTCGATGAGGATTTTGAACGGGGCGGATTTGCCGCCGAGGTCACGGCGCAGGTCATGGAACATGGCTACGACTTGCTCGACGCTCCGGTAAAGCGCGTCTGCCACCCCAACATTCCGGTTCCCGGCGGTTACATCGACGTATACACCATGCCAACGCCAGAGCGAATCGAAGAAGCGGTTCGTGATGTCTGCCGATAGGGGGAAGCGATGATACGCGACGTGATTTTGCCCCAGCTCGCCATGGGAATGTCGGAAGGAAGCATCGTCGAATGGGCGGTGAGCGAGGGCGCGCGCGTCGAGCGCGATCAACCGCTCGTGTCCATCGAGACGGAGAAGGTCATTACCGACCTGCCGGCGCCCTACGCCGGCTACGTGCATCTGCTGGCGCCGAAAGGCAATACCTATCCGATCGAAACGGTCATTGCCAGAATCGCCGACTCGGAAGAAGCCTACCGCGCGCTGCTGGCCAAACCGGCGGCAGATGGCGTCGGCGTCCCCGGTCAGCGCGCCGGCGCGGTCGCCGAGGCGGGCGCGGCCGGCTACGCTTCAAGCATCCATGACGATTCCAATCGGATGGCAACGCCAGCCGCCGGCCAGGCGCGGAGAGTCCGGGCATCGGGGCTGGCCAGGGCGATGGCCAGGCGAAACGGCATCGATCTCGCGCAAATCTCCGGCACCGGGCCGGGGGCGCGCATCATCCGCCGGGATATCGTGGCGGCCATCGAGCGCGCCAGGGCGCCGGGCCGGCCTTCCCGGCATCAGGCGATGCCTTCTTCCGGCGGCCCGCGGGAGCGGGCAAGGATTCCGCTTGCGGGAATGCGCGCGGCCATCGCGCAAAAGATGCTGGCGACCAAGACGACCGCCGCGCAGACCTACGCCTTTTTTGAAATCGACATTACCAAGCTGGTGGCGGCGAGAAACACGATTCTCGGTTACGAGAACGAGCTTGCCACCCGCGTTTCCCTCATTTCCTTCTACGCGCGCGCCATTGCGCTCGCCTGCCAGCAGGTTCCGATCTGCAACTCGACCCTTGCCAATGGCGAGATTACCGTGTGGGAAAATGTCGATGCGGGCATCGCCGTGGCGCTTCCCGGTCGCGGCGAATATGAATCCGGCCTCATCGTGCCGGTCATTCGTGATGTCCAGGCCAAGGGCTTGCTCCAGATCGACCGGGAAATCAAAGACCTGGTAAAGCGCGCGCGGGCATCGGAATTGTCCGCCGCGGAAACCGCCAGCGGCACGATCACGATTTCCAGCACCGACGGCTTTCTGCCGGGCGGCTGGATGGTGTCGACCCCGCTTCTCAATCTGCCCCAGGTGATGAATTTTCAACCGGGCAGCCCGGTGGAAAAACCGGTCGTCGTGGATGGAAAGATCGAGATTCGGACGCTTCTGCCCTGCGGCGTGACTTTCGATCATCGCGCGATGGATGGCGAGCCGCTTGGCCGCTTCGTGCGCAAGATGCGCGATTTCCTCGCCAATCCCGAACTGATGCTGCTGTGAGAATGGCGATGACCAAGACCTGCGATGTTGCAATAATCGGCGCCGGCCCCGGCGGCTATGTGGCGGGAATCCGCGCGGCCCAGCTCGGCCTTTCGGCATGCGTGATCGAGAAGGACTCGCCGGGCGGCGTATGCCTCAACTGGGGCTGCATTCCCTCCAAGAGCCTGATTCATCACGCATCGCAATTCAGCGCGCTGCGTGACATGGAATCGCTGGGCGTCCGCATCGACCGGCGCGGTTTCAAATACAGCGAGGTGCACGCCCTCTCGCGCCAAGCCGCAAATACACTTGCCGGCGGCGTTAGCGCGCTGTTGCGCAAGAACAAGGTGGATCTGGTGAAGGCGAAAGCCTCCATCGCTGGCGCCGGAAAGCTCCGTCTGCTCGATGAGCGCGGCGAAAACAGCGAGATTCTGGCCAAAAACATCATCGTCGCCACGGGGTCGAGGCCGCTGTCATTGCCCGGTTTTTCGTTCGACGAAAAACTGATCCTCTCGTCCTCCGGCATCCTGTCGATCAGCCAGTTGCCGAAAACACTCATCGTGCTGGGCGCCGGTGCGATAGGCTGCGAATTTGCCTATGTCATGAATTCCTTCGGCGTCGAGGTCGCGCTGGTGGAGCTTGGAGAGCACATTCTTCCGGGCGAGGATCTCGAAGTCGCGCAGATTCTTGACGCCTCATTCAGAAAATCCGGCATCGGCATATATGCCAAGGCTCGCGCCCTTTCCTGGAAGGCCGTGCGTGGCGGCGTGGAAGTCAGCGTGGAAGTCGATGGAAAAGCGCAAGCCCTGCAAGCCGAAAAAGTCCTGGCCGCCTTTGGTCGCAGCCCCAATACCGAAAATCTGGGGCTTGAAGCGGCGGGCGTCAAAAAAGACTCCCGTGGCCATATCGTCACCGGCGATTATGGTAGGACGACGGCACCGGGGATTTTTGCCATCGGCGACGTGACGGCGACGCCGGCCTTGGCCCATGTCGCATCCCGCGAGGCGGAAATCGCCGTGGAGCACATCGCCGGCCGCAAGCCCCATGAGGCCAGGGTGGACTTGAATCTGATACCTTCCGCCGTTTATTGCGAGCCTCAGATCGCCGGGTTTGGACTCCGCGAGGACCGCGCCAAAAAGGACGGAACGGCATTCAGAAAATCGACATTCCCCTACCGGGGCAACGGAAAAGCCGTGGCAATCGGCAAGACGGACGGCCTGGTGAAAATATTGACCGCCCCCGACACCGGGGAACTGCTGGGCTGCCATATTGCCGGATACAACGCGACGGAACTGATCCACGAATTGCTGCTGGCGAAAGGCGCCGAGTTGATCGCCGAGGACGTGGTCGACATGATTCACGCGCATCCCACGATATCGGAAACGATTTACGAAGCGGCTCGCGGCGTCGGCGACAGGCCGATTCACATATAGCCCGCCCGTTCCCGCGACGACCCTTCAACCGGCGGGTCAAGAGAACCGCCCTACGATCTTGGCTTCAGCAGGAAGTGGCCCAGGGCCGGCAGCAGGATTCCCGCCCCCAGCATGTTCCAGATGAACATGAATCCCAGCAGGATGCCCATGTCGGCCTGGAACTTGATCGGGGAAAACGCCCAGGTCGAAACGGCCAGCCCCAGGGTAACCCCCGTCAGCGCAACGACCTTGCCGGTGAACAGGAGCGCCTTGTAGTAGGCCTCCGAGAAGGACATGCCTTCCCTGAGCCGGGCCAGGGTCACGGTGAGAATATAGAGCGCGTAATCGACGCCGATGCCGACTCCAAGGGCGATGACCGGCAGCGTCGCAACCTTCACGCCGATGCCCAGAAGAACCATCAGCGCCTCGCAGAGAATCGAGGTCAGCATCAGGGGCAGCACCGCGCAGACCACCGCCCGCCAGGAGCGGAAGGTGATGAATGCCAATACGATCACCGCCGCATAGACCAGGAAAAGCATCTGGACATTCGCCTTCTTCACGACGATGTTCGTCGCCGCCTCTATGCCGGAGTTGCCTGCGGCGTTGAGGTATTTCACGTCGACGGTATCGTTCCGCCGGGCAAAGTCCTCCACCAGATTCACCACGGACTCCAGCGTGTCCGCCTTGTGATCCTTGAGATAGACATAGACAGTCAGCAGATTGCAGCTCTGATTGAACAATTCCCGTGGGGCGCGGGTCGCAATGGCGTTCAGCATGTCCTGGGTGCGGGGCAGGTCGTACCATTTGAGACTGCCCTCGTTCATGCCCGTGGCCGTGCGCCTGCCGAGGGCCGCGAAGGAGTTGGTCGACTCGACGCCCGGCAGTTGCTGGAGTTCGACCTCCAGGGCATCGACCTGGGTCAGTGTTTCATAGCGGACACAGGCAAATTCGAGGGTGCGAACCATGACGACGAACACGTCGCTGCTGGCGGCATAGTTGGCCGCCATGAAGGCGTTGTCGCGGTTGTAGCGGGAATCTGGCCGCAGTTCGGGCGCTCCCGGGTCGAGGTCACCGATCTTGAGTTGCAGGCTGACCACGAAGCCGATCACGCCAAGCGCCAGGGAAACCAGGATGGTGACGGTTGCCCATTTGCGGCGCGTGAAGATATCGAGAAAGGCCCAGAACGGATGTTTCACATGCACGATGTCCGCCGCCTCGGCGGCTTCCTCCTTGAAGCTGCGCCTTGCCGCGACGGGGCTGACGCCGGTGTAAGAGAGCAGAATCGGCAGCAGCACGAGATTGGTGAAGATCAGGCCGGCCACGCCCATGCTGGCCGTGACCGCCAGATCCTTGATGACCGGAATGTCGATGACCATCAGCACGGCAAAGCCGACCACATCGGCGAGCAGGGCAGTGACGCCGGCGAGAAAGAGTCTCCTGAAGGTGTAGCGCGCCGCGACCACCTTATGGGTTCCCCGCCCGATGTCCTGCATGATGCCGTTCATCTTCTGGGCGCCGTGGGACATGCCGATGGCAAAAACCAGGAAGGGCACCAGGATCGAATAGGGATCAAGCTCGTAGCCCAGGGTCGGCAACAAGCCCAGCAGCCAGAGAACGGCGACCAGCGAGCACAGCACCACGAGCACCGTGCTGCGGATGCAGCGGGTATATAAATAGAGAACGATGCTGCAAATGGCAATCGCCAGCGCGAAGAAAAGCAGCACCTGCTGCAAGCCTTCGATCAGATCGCCGACGATCTTGGAGAAGCCGGTAATGTGAATGGATACTCCCTCGGCCTCGTATTTGCCGCGCAGTTCCTCCAGCTTTTGCGAAAAGGCGTGATAATCCAGATGCGATCCGTCCTCCGCCGCTTCGTTCAGCGGCACCAGGATGATGCTGGATCGATAGTTCGCCGCGACGAGCTGGCCGACCTCGCCCGACCGGTCGACGTTCTGGCGAACCTGTTCGAGGCTGGCCGGGCTGCCATCGTAATTGTCGGGCATGACCGGCCCGCCATCGAGCCCCTCCTCCGTGACGCCCACCCAGCGCGTCGCCGACGTCCACAGCGATTTCATGTAGGGGCGGTCGACGGCGGGCAGCAGGAACAGATCGTCATTCAGGCGCCGCAAGGTATCCAGATAGGCGGCGCTGAAAATGTCGCCTTCCCTGGCTTCGACGGCAATGCGGATACTGTTGCCAAGGCCCGCGAGATCCTTTCGATTCTCCAGAAAATTGAGAATATAGGGATGACCGTGCGGGATCATTTTGTCGAAGCTCGCATTGAGCCTGAGACCCAGCGCCTTGTAGCCAAGCACCATCGACAGGATGAGGCAGATTATCACCGCCAGCGGGCGGTGATTGAAAAACGCCCGTTCAATCAAATTTCCGCTGCGGGGATTGAAATTGGCGATATCCCGGATTACCGGGTGTTGCACCAGTGTGTGGCCGTGGCTCATTTATTCGTTTCCGGGGATGATTCGTCGGTCTGGCTGGAACGGATGATTCCATGCGAACTGCCGCATATGAAACGCTTGTCCGAAAGCTCGATGACCGAAGTCAAGGGGGGCATTTTCCGCCCTTCGGCGCGCTGGAATTTCCTGCCGCCATCGCTGCTCGCAAAAACATGGCCGCCATCGTCCACCAGCACCAGGACGCCATTTTTTTGCGTGTAGCCGCCCGTCAGGGAATTGCTGGTCGGGATTTCCGATTTTTGCCAGCTTCGCCCCCGGTCCGGCGACCACCAGGCATTGCCGCGCATGCCGTAGGCGACCAGGTTCTCGCCCGCCCTGGCGATTCCGAACCAAGTACCCTGATAGGGCGTGCCCACTTCCCTGAATTTTTCTCCGGCATCATCGGACACGAACAGCGCCCCCTGCTCCCCGGAGATCCATATTTCACCGCCGGCTTGCAGCATTCCGTAGAGGTGAACCCCCTTGGGATTTTCCATATGCTTTTGAAACGGCCGCCAGGTCGCGCCGCCATCCCTGGTTCCCAATATCAAGCCATAGGCGCCGACGATCAAACCAAAGTCCTTGTCAAAAAACTGGATGTTCAGGAACGGCTTGTCAGGCCCATCCGCCATCAGGCGCTCGGCTTCTTCACGAAAGGCGGGATCGGCGCCCGCGCCGGACGCCGCTTCCAGCACCAGGGCCGCGACCGCCTTGCCATCCAGCAACTTGGACCAGTTCTCGCCGCCATCCGCGCTTTTCAGCAGCACGGCGCCATGCCCGACGACCCAGATCGTCGCCTCGTCACTGAAGGCCACGCCGGTCAGGGTGACGGCGACGGGACTCCTGGCCTGACGCCATGAATCCCCGCCGTGTTTGGAAATCAGGATCAGTCCGCGCTCGCCGACGGCGACCGCCTTGTCTCCATATTTCCCCAGCGCGGTAATGACCAGCGACGAGGCCCGGTTGTTGTTCCAGACCGGCGCGGCGCGCTCGAGAACGTCCGGTTCGGCATGAAGCGACGCGCTGATGCAAATGGCGGCCAGCAGGCCGCTCATCAGCCGCGGCAGGGCATCGAGGCGATTTCTCTGCATTTGTCGGCACTCTCTCCATCATGGCCGGGCGAGCGGAAA
>Ga0209628_10000696_pt1 | contig 20893 bp, 14 predicted proteins | sample TergutCu122P4_FD_187285 | JGI IMG/M metagenome (GOLD analysis project Ga0209628, IMG submission 187285) | Cubitermes ugandensis P4 segment gut microbial communities from Kakamega Forest, Kenya - Cu122 P4 (SPAdes) (version 2) | ecosystem: Host-associated > Arthropoda: Insects > Digestive system...
AATTGTGGAAATGAAAAAAGAGTTCCCTTTCAGACTGTTGGTAGATGATGCACATGGTTTTGGAACCATGGGGAAAAGAGGAGCCGGCGTGGCAGAACATTTTAATTGCACCGATGATGTGGATGTGTATTTCGGAACGTTTGCCAAAAGTATGGCTGGAATCGGCGGATTTGTGCTTTCGGAAAAAGAAATCATTGACCACCTCCGCTATAATATGCGCTCTCAAATTTTTGCCAAATCGCTTCCGATGCCTATGGTAATTGGCGGTTTAAAGCGTTTGGAACTGCTTAAAAACAATCACGAACTGCGCGAAAAATTATGGACCATTGTCCGCGCTCTTCAAAAAGGATTGAAAGAGAAAGGTTTTAATATCGGAAAGGCAGAATCTCCGGTAACGCCCGTGTATTTTGAAGGCGGTGTAGATGAAGGAACCAATGTGGTAGTGGATTTGAGAGAAAATTACGGAATCTTCTGCTCTATCGTTACGTATCCGGTAATTCCAAAAGGACAACTTATGCTGCGTTTAATTCCTACCGCCGTTCATACTTTGGAAGATGTGGAACGAACCATCAGCGTGTTTAGCGAAGTAAAAGAAAAATTAGCGCAAGGCTTTTATAATAAACCTATTCCTCAACGAAATTTGAATAAATAATGATTACAAAATTAGCACAAGTAGTAGATTTGGTAAAATCGAAATCCAAAAAAAGGTTGGTGGCAGCGTATGCCAATGATGAACACACTATCGAGGCCGTGAATCATGCCGTAGAACTTGGTATTGTGGATGCCATTTTAGTGGGCGACGAAGCCACTATAGAAAATGTATGTAAAAAATTGAATATAGATATAAACAGATTTACAGTGGTTCACGAACCTGACGAAGCAAAGGCAGCGACTAAAAGTTGTGACCTCATTAACCAAAAAGAAGCGGATATTTTAATGAAAGGAGCCCTTTCTACCGACAAATATATGCGGGCCATTCTGAATAAAGAGGGCGGTTTGTGTCCTCCGAATGCGGTGCTTACCCATATTGCCGTAGTGGAAAATCCGGCATACCATAAGTTGCTCATTGCCGGGGATTGCGCCATCATTCCCGCACCCGATTTAAAGCAAAAGCAGGCAATTTTACAATATATTATTAAAACGGCAAAGGCAATAGGATTGGATCATCCTAAAATAGCCATCATTGCGGCTACCGAACAGATGTCTGCCGGAATGAGTGCCTGCGTGGATGCGGCCATTCTTGCAAAAATGGCTGACAGAGGGCAGATTTCCGGTGCTATGATTGATGGTCCCCTGTCTTTGGATGTTGCAGTAGATGAAGAAGCTGCAAAAATTAAAAAGATGACTGGCGGCGTTGCCGGCGATGCCGACGGATTACTTTTCCCAAATATTGAAAGCGGTAACGTTTTTTATAAATGTTGTACCAAATTTAATAATGCCGAGATTGGCGCTTTCCTGGCAGGCGCCAAAGTGCCGTGCGTTCTCTCTTCCCGCGGGGATTCATCACTCACAAAACTTTACTCTATTGCTATTGCCGCTGCGTTGTAGCTGATTACTACCTTCAGTAGTACCTAAAACCACTGAGGTTGCTAAAGAAAATAGTCTTAAACAAAAAAAAAATTTATCATTTATTTATAAAATCTATCTTTGCAGCCTCAAAAAACGATATATGCGTTGCCGAATAATTACTTTTATTGTGCTCGTTGGTTTCTTCTCTTTACCATTAACTGCTAATAATAAAGCGGAGTCTAATAATTTTCGTGCGGATGAATATATTATTGACCATATTGTAGATAGTTATGGCTGGCATATTACTACTTTCAAAGGAAATGAAATTTCTATTCCTCTTCCTATTATTTTATACGACAAAGGAAAATTCATTTTTTTTATGTCTTCTAAATTTCACCACGGAGCAAATGCATATAAAGGATTTGCTTTAGGTTTTACAAAAAACACAAAAGGTAAAATTATTAAATTACAAGGAAATGATACGAATTATACCGGCGTCATTGAAAAAAATAAAATATATAGTTGGAGTACAGACTTTCTTGACATTTCAATCTCTAAAAATGTATGTGCCATATTTATAAGTATCTTCATTTTGTGTTGGATATTTCTTTCAGTAGCGAAGATATACAAACGCCAACCGATTCGTGCCCCAAAAGGTTTACAAAGTTTGCTGGAAGTAGTTATTCTTTTTATTAGAGATGAAATTGCAATCCCTTTAATAGGTAAAAATAAATATTCAAAATATTTCCCTTACCTGCTCACTCTGTTCTTTTTCATTTTGCTAAATAATTTGATGGGACTAATTCCTATCTTTCCGGGTGGTGCAAATGTTACCGGAAATATTGCAGTAACCATGATTTTGGCACTCCTCACTTTTATTATTGTTACTTTTTCTTCAAACAAAAATTACTGGGTCCATATTTTTCATACCCCAGGCGTGCCCTGGTGGCTTAAATTTCCAATTCCGCTGATGCCCCTAATAGAATTAGTGGGTGTACTTACTAAACCTTTTGTGCTGATGATTCGTCTCTTTGCCAATATTACTGCCGGACATATTATTATTCTCGGGTTTCTTGGACTGATATTTATTTTTGGAAGTATGACTCCCATCGTGGGAATTCTTGTTTCGCCTGTATCTATTTTCTTTTATATCTTTATGGGTTTATTGGAACTTTTGGTAGCCTTTATACAAGCATTTATATTTACACTTCTTACCGCACTTTATATTGGAATGGCAATTGAAGAGGAACACACTTAAACAATTAATAACAAATAATTCGAAACTTTAACCTTAAACTTTTAAAATATGACAATGATGACTTTATTGCAAGCTGCTACTGATGCGGGTGCTGCAATTGGAAAAATGGGCGCAGGAATTGGCGCAGGAATTGCCGCTATCGGCGCCGGTATTGGAATCGGACAAATTGGTAAGAGTGCTGTTGAATCAGTGGCTCGACAACCCGAAGTATCCGGCGATATCAGAACCTTTATGATTCTTACTGCCGCTTTTGTAGAAGGAGTAGCTCTGCTCGGAATCGTAGTATGTCTGTTGATTGCAATTATGTAAAAAACACACATATAATACATAAAAATGCGAAAGCAATAAACACGAATGAATAAATTCCCTTTTTCATTCAATAGAGTATTATATACCATTCTGATATTTCTTCTCGGAATGGCTTTTACTTTTTATTGGGTAAAAAAACAAAATTCTCTTACAAATTACTCTAACAACAACTATGATAAATTACGCGACGTAATTTACTACATCAATCATTATTATGTTGACACGGTAAATAATGAACAAATTTCCGAAAATGCAATTCGTGGTATTTTAGAACATTTAGACCCTCACTCCACCTACTCAAATACGCAAGAGAATAAGATGCAAACCGAACTATTAGACGGTGCTTTTGAAGGTATTGGCATTCAGTTCAATATTATGAATGACACTATTATGGTAATAGCGGCTCTTGCCGGAGGTCCCTCGGAAAAAGCAGGAATTAAAGCCGGAGACCGTATTGTTCTCGTTGATAATCAACAAGTAGCTGATGTAAAAATTACCAATGAACAAGTAATTAATAGATTGAGAGGAAAAAAAGACACACAAGTAAAAATCGGCATTGTAAGACCTAATATAACCGGTATTTTAAATTTTGAAATTACCAGAGACGTGATTCCCACGCACTCTGTTGTTTCCACTTATATGATTAACGATTATACAGGCTACATTAAAATTGATCAATTCGGTGCCCATACTGCCGATGAGTTTGCAAGTGCACTTATCACACTGCTTGATAAAGGAATGCAGTCACTTATACTGGATTTGCGTGGCAATTCAGGCGGCTATTTAGACGCAGCACTAAAAATCACGGATCAGTTTTTGCAGAAAAAAGAGCTTATTCTCACTGTTAAAGGATTGCATACCCAATCGGAGAATTTTTATGCTACGGGAAAAGGCCTTTTTAAAGATGGCCAACTATCTATTTTAATTGATGAATTTAGCGCTTCGGCAAGTGAAATAGTAGCAGGCGCCATACAAGACAATGACCGCGGAAATATCATCGGAAGACGTTCTTTTGGAAAAGGATTAGTACAACGACCTTTCGATTTTGCCGACGGATCACAAGTTCGGCTAACCGTTTCACGCTACTATACGCCAAGCGGACGTTGTATTCAAAGAGATTATAAAAATGGTACAACATCTTATTATGAAGCGTTGCTAAAACGTATTACAGAAGATCAAGATTCTATATATGCCATAAATGACACTATTCCACAGGCTGAATATCGAACAAAAACAGGTCGTATTGTTTATGGTGGCGGCGGAATTACACCGGATATAACTATATCTCACCATAAAAAAATATATTCCATTGATTTCTATGAAGCACTTAACAACCCTGTTATTATCCAATTTGCCTTTAATTATACCAATCGAAATAAAGAATTATTAGAAAATAATTACCCATCGGCAGACATTTTTATTAATAAAATGATTATCCCTGATCTCATTTTGGATGAGTATTTAAAGTTTTACGCACAAAAAAATTCTCGCAAAATACCATCCCTCAATTTCGAAGAAAGTAAAACTCTCAAAACTTGGTTAAAAGCGCTGATTGGGAGAAACCTATATCAGGATGAGGCATTTTACCCCATCATAAACAGAATGGATGAAATGATTCAAACGGCATTAAACAAAAACTGTAAAACCAATACACAACCTAACTATTGAATTTTTAACTTATAAACTCTTTTAAATCAATGAAAAAAAGATTCATCTTATTTTTTGTGCTTTTAATTTTAATAATCTCATGTAATAACTCAGGTAAAAACAAAATACAGAATATTTCAAATGACGAGATTAATTCAATTTTTATTCCACATTTTGATTCTGATTCTGCTTTCTATTTTGTAAAAATGCAAACCGATTTTGGACCACGGGTGCCCAATACCGAAGCTCATAAAAGATGTGCTCATTTTTTGCAAAAAAAATTAGAAAAATATTGTGATAATGTTGTAATACAGGATTTTACTACTACCACTTTCGACGGTGTTAAAATTAAATGTAAAAACATCATCGGTTCTTTTGCTCCCGAAAAAACGAAAAGAATTTTACTTGCTTCACATTGGGATTCCAGACCCTTTGCCGATAATGATCCGGACCCTGCCAACAAAAAATTGCCAATTGACGGAGCCAATGATGGAGCCAGTGGTGTAGGTGTGTTATTAGAAATTGCACGACAGTTAAAAGAAAAAAAACCGGAAGTGGGTGTGGATATTATATTTTTTGACGCAGAAGATTGGGGAACAACCGATAGCAAAAATGAACCCGGTGATTGGTGGTGCCTTGGTGCACAACATTGGGCTAAAAAAATGCACGTTCAGGGTTATAAAGCGGACTTTGGAATTTTATTAGATATGGTTGGCGCCCCAAATGCTAAATTTTTGCAGGAAGGATTTTCCGTGCAATACGCCTCCCCTATCGTAGCAAAGATTTGGAGCAAAGCCTATAAATTAGGATACAAAAATTATTTTTTGAATATTCCCGGCCATGCAATCACCGATGATCATTATTACGTGAATAATCTTACCGACATTCCCATGGTTAATATTATTCACCAGGATCAAAACTCAACTACAGGATTTGTATCAACCTGGCATACACTGCAGGATAATATTTCAAATATTGACAAGAATACGCTTTCTGTAGTAGGAACCGTTGTTTTAGGAGTACTTTATGATGAATAGTTGTAATATAAAACAGATTTTACTTAAACAACCTTAAAATATCCAACCCGTTCGCATACAGTAACAACGCAATAAGAAGGGCAAAACCTACATAATTTGCATATCCGATAAATTTATCGCCGGGTTTTCTGCCGGTAATCATTTCAATAAGAATAAACAGAATATAACCACCGTCTAATGCCGGAATGGGTAAAATATTCATAAACGCCAGGATTACGGAAAGCAAAGCGGTCATTGACCAAAAATGTTCCCAATTCCAGGTTTTAGGAAAAATACTGCCAATGGTAATAAAACCTCCGATTTTGGTAGCGCCTTCTTTGGTAAAGATGCGTTTAAACTGCTTCACGTAAACCGTAAGTGTGTTTACCCCCTGTTTCACTCCTTCCGGAATAGATTGCGTAAAACTGAAATGGTCGGTTATGGTTTGCAGGTATTTTTCCGGATTTGCGGTGGCACCGATTTTTCCCTCTTCATTTACAAATAAAGATACGGTATGTAAACTGTCTCCCCGATAAAAATGTAAGGCCACTTCCTTATTTTTAGCATATCTTAATTCCTCCTGAAAATCGTAAAACATTGAGATATGCATGGTATCCAGCCCCACCAAACTGTCTCCTTTCTGTAATCCTGCCCGCTCAGCAGGGTAGCCTGCCATAACCTCCTCAATCACAAACGGAAAATTGAACGTACAGAATCTTTCTCCCAGCAATTTTTTCCAGTTATCCTCTTTTAAATGCAAAGTATCATAGTTGTTATTGCGTAAAACCACTACCTCTTTGGGATTATCCAAAAACAATTTTTTTTCAAAATCTGCCAGCAAATAGGGCGCAACATTATCAATCGAAATGATTTTATCTCCATTTTGAAAACCGGCATATTGCGCAGCATCAGAAAAGGCGAATCCGTATTTGGCATTTTCAAGCGGAATATACTGTTTTCCCCAGGTAAACATTAAAGCGATATAGACCACAATGGCCATCACAAAATTCATTAAAACTCCGCCTACTATAATGAAGAAGCGCTGCCAAGAAGGTTTGGATCGAAACTCCCACGGTTGCAGTTCGCTTGCCAAATCTTTCGCCGATTTGGTTTCATCTACCATTCCGGATATGGAGCAGTAGCCGCCGAAAGGCAACCATCCGATTCCCCATTCGGTGGCTTCGGGATGATTTGCCCACTCTTCCGGCGCCTGAGCAGAGAGAAAACTAAACTGCAAACGACCCTCTATTTTCTTCATTCTCAACAAAGATAATCCCGGATTGAAAAACAGATAAAACTTCTCTACCCGCGTTTTAAAAAGTCGGGCAAAGAGATAATGCCCCAACTCGTGAACAAAAACTAAAAGTGATAAACCGGCAATAAGCCCTAAAACCTGCATTGAAATACCCATAATATTTTAAAATAAAACTATGAAACGAAAATTGAGGTTTCTTATTTTGTGGCTGTCATATATTCCTCCAATAACTTTTGAACATATTTGCCGAGAACATCAAACTCAATATTTACCATCGTTCCTTTTTTGAAGTTATGAAAATTTGTAACTTCCTGAGTATATGGAATAATTGCCACGGAAAATCTCCCTTTTTCGGAATCTACCACGGTTAAACTCACTCCGTTTACGCAGATAGAGCCTTTGGGAACCGTAAAATTACTCTTTTCACTATCATAAGTAAAAAAGTAGCGCCAACTGCCGTTATCATCAATCACTTCCACACACTCTGCGGTTTGGTCTACATGTCCCTGCACGATATGACCATCAAAGCGGGCATCTAATTTCATGCTGCGTTCCAAATTTATTTCATAACCTACGTGCCAAGTTTTCAGATTGGTTTTCAGCATCGTTTCATCCATGGCGGTAACCACGTATTGTTTCTTCTCTTTGTCTAATTTTACCACCGTTAAACAGCAGCCGTCGTGCGACATACTTTGGTCAATTTTCAATTCATCTGCAAAATCCGCTTCAATCGTAAAGTGGTAATTTGTTTTTTCGTGTTCAATGCGAACCACCTTTCCTGTTTTTTCAACAATTCCTGTAAACATAAAAATCTAAATTTTTCTGCAAATGTATGATTTTTCTTAAAAAAAATTCGGATACCACTACTTTTCGATTATTTCTTTCAACAATCTCAATATCTTGGTATCATTACCCTGTAGTTTTGGAATAATTTTTTTCCCTTCACCTGTTAAAGAAAAATACATTTGTCGTTTATCTTTTGCTCCGACAACGCGTTCCACAAACCCTTTCTTTTCAAGTGAAACAATTACTTTAGAAGTATTGGGATAGCTTAATCCTAAAAGTTTACCTATTTCACCCGACATGAGCGGGTTAGAAACTTCATACAGAGAACATAAAGCCATTCCTTCATTCAAAGTTACCTCATACTTTTTCTCAAATTGGTTCTCGAAAGTTGAGATAGCATGCTGAATGTCTCTTACTTTGCATAAGTTTTCCATCGTTTCTATTTTTTAGAACCGAGTAAGATGTCGTTGATTGCTCTCTTTAAATCAATTTTTGACATTGCTCCCATTGACATTTGCGGCTGTCCTTTTAATGGCACAAAAAGCAACGATGGAATAGATTGTATTCCAAATACTCCTGCAAGTTCCTGTTCTTTATCAGTATTAATTTTGTAGATAACTATACTGTCGGCATATTCGGCAGCCAGTTCTTCAAGAATAGGAGCAATCATTTTACAAGGACCACACCAGTTTGCATAAAAGTCAATCAGCGCTGGTTTATCTCCAAGATATTTCCACTCATTGGGGTTAGTTTCATAATTAGCAACTTTTTTTAAAAATTCTGTTTTTGTCAATTCAATTGGTTTCATTTCTTTTTCGTTTTTGATGTTATTATTAATGTTATTACTTGTTCCGGTACTGTTGCATGCAGCAAGACCTATAAATAGTATCGCTGTCAATAAAAAATGTTTCATTTTTCTATTTTTAAATTTTTTGATACAATTAATCATCTTGTTTTTTCTTATTTTTGAAGATTCCCACTACAAGCCATCCCATTACGGCACCCCAAATGGTACTTATGAGAGGAGAAGAAGTTATCGGACAACTTCCGCTACTGCAACCTATAAACTTCCAGTAAAGAAACCCTCCTAAAGCCCCCACTACAATTCCGATGAGTTCGGAATAATACTTTTTTAAAAAATTTTTTTTCATAAATAATTATAATTAAAATAAATAAACAAATTAGCCGTATCGAATATCAAAATGACTCTAAATTAGGATGATTCAAGCATAGTGGTATGATTTCTTTGAGTGATTGCAGCAGCGTAAGTTTTGTATCCGCCTGAAAGATTTTTTACATTTTTAAAACCGTGTGAAACAAGAATTTTCAAAGCCAAATAGCCTCTCAGCCCAATAGCACAATAGAGATAAATCTCTTTATTATCAGGCAATTCATCTATTCTATCACGAAGGCTATCTACGGGAATATTCAGGGCTCCCTCTATGGCACCATATTTGTATTCATCCGGTGTACGCACATCCAATAACAGTGAGGTGCTGTGATCCATCATTAATATTTGTCGCCAGGTAACTACAGGCATTGCTTCGCTAATGATATTGCTTGCCACATAACCGGCAATAGCCACCGGATCTTTTGCGGAAGAAAAAGGAGGGGCGTAAGCATGTTCTACTTGCATTAAATCGTAAATAGTTCCATTATTTTTAATGAGCAGCGCTATTTGGTCAATGCGTTTATCTACCCCATCATAGCCAACACATTGTCCGCCGTATAGTTTTCCACTTATCGGATCATAAGTAAGTTTAAGAGTTAAAGGAAGAGCATGTGGATAATAGCCGGCATGCGAGCCAGAATGGGTTATGGAACTTTTATATGGTATTTCCATCTGTTTCAACTTTTTAGCAGACAAACCCGTTGAGGCTACACTCATATCAAACACTTTTGCAATAGCAGTTCCTATAGCGCCCTCATATTGGGTAGTATTGCCAAAAACCATATTGTCGGCAACGACACGTCCCTGTCGATTTGCCGGATTTGCTAAATAGTTGAGCCATGGTTTTCCTGTTAAAGGATGCGGAAACTCTATGGCATCGCCCACAGCATAAATATTTTTTTCAGAAGTTTCCAAATATTCATCTACCCAAATCCCCCCTGTTTCTCCAATTTTTAGTCCGGCTTCCTTGGCTAACTTTGTCTCCGGACGAACCCCTATGGAAAGAATAACAATTTCTGTTACAATACGTTTTCCTGATTTGAAGCATATCTCTATGTTATCACCACACTTTTCAAAACGTTCCACAGTTTCTTTGAGATAAAGTTGTACTCCTTTTTGCAAAAGGTGTAGATGTAAATGAGAGGCTATGGAAAAATCTACAACAGGCATAATTTGGTCAGCCATCTCAACAATAGAAACCGTTGCTCCTGTGTGATGCAGATTTTCAGCCATTTCCAAACCGATAAAACCTGCGCCAACTACTACTACATTCTTTACTCTACGAGAATTGACATAATTTTTGATTCTGTCGGTGTCTTCTACATTTCTCAGCGTAAAAATACCGTCTAATTCAATTCCCTCTAATGGAGGTATCACGGGGGTAGCACCGGGGGATAACAGAAGCTTGTCATAATGCTCCGTATACACAGAACCATCAAAACGACTTACCCTCAGGCTTTTAGAGTTTGTATCAATTGAAATCACTTCATTTTCAATTCTTACATCCACATTAAATCTTCTTCCAAACGATGCGGGAGTTTGCAGAAACAATGCATCACGATTTGCGATAACACCTCCAATATAATAGGGAAGACCGCAATTTGCATAAGAGATATATTTTCCTTTCTCAAGAATGACAATTTCGGCAAATTCGTCTGCTCTTCTGATTCTTGCAGCTGCTGTGGCACCTCCTGCAACTCCGCCAATAACTACATATTTCATTTTCTTTTTTTAAATTTTTACTTTAGAATAACGCGCAAAAATAAAATTTATTTTCTAAATGAAATATTTTTTATTGGAAAATAAATTTGAAATGTTTATTTTGAGTCATTTAGATTTACTTTTCTGAATTATTTTCAGTAGGTTTATTGTGTTAACATTACCCGAACCCTTATACCTGTTTCAATATTGGCATTTTGATATAGTGTAGATATAAAAGGTTTATTAATCAGGTGATTATAGTAGAAACTAAGTCCGATCATACTGCTAATTTGGTATTCTGCAGTAGCATTTATAGAAACATTCAGCATACCGGAAGAGACCTGGCTTATATCTTCGGCAACTTTTCTCAGGGTAGTTTTGTTGTTGCGCATAGTAAACCCAAAAGATAAAATTAAGTCGCTCACAACTTGGCGTTTTAATCCTGAAAAGACAAAACCTATTTTTAAGTCTTTAAACCGGTATCCTGCTCCTATAGTAAGTTCATCCGAAGCCATTTCAGTAACTTGATTATTGGCGAAACTGAAGGATATTGTTCTTCCTTTTGAGTATTTTACATTGAGCAGCAAACTATTTGTAAGCGTCATATCAAGCCCTATAAGCGGGTTGAAATTTTCTGTAAACATAATTTGCGCAATTTCATTTTTGGGAATAAAGTTTCTTAATAAGTCTGTGTTTGTAGGGTTTCCTGCATCATCTTCCTTATAAAAAATATTTGATCTATAATTAGCAATTTGGTAAGTGCAGGTATAGGCATGATTAATTGAGAAGTTTTGAAATACTTTTGCTACCGCTTTAATTTTAGTGAGCCCATTGTAACGCAATTGCCAATTAGGTAAAGGTACATTTATAAACGGCGAGTTAATTTTCATTTTTTTAACATCTTTTCCTAAATAGGCCGCCATAAAAGAATATATCATAACATCTTGTGAAAGTGCATTATATCCAGATGGATAGTTTGTATTTATGGAATCGCGTCCTACGGAATTTGAATTGTTTGCCGCCAACCTCCAAGCCACTTCTCCTCGAATTTTTTTAAAGTCGTCGAAAGTTACTTCATTTTTCTTGAAAAAAGTTTTGAGTCCTACATAAGTAACATTAAAAGTACCGGTAGTTATGGGAGATAGATGTTGTATCTTTCCTTGAGCATCAGCTTTAAAATATTCAGTACTATTTTTCGTATAGAGTCGATTGGCCTGTACATCAATTCGAAAATCTTTAAAAGGTTCTACCTGGGCTCTAAAGTTTATATTTTGGCTAAATGACTCTTGATAAGCAGTATTTAAAAGTGTATCTTTGGTAATCCAGTTTCCCTTTTCAGCCATTTTTTTAATATTTGGCTGTCCGCCAAAAACATATAAAAATCCCGGGGAATTAGTTTTAAAATTAATTCCAAACAGATTCGGAGCGAACATATATCCCGGAAGAACTGTTCCTGCTCCTTGCGTCCAGCTTACATTCACATTACGAACCATCATTAAGAAGCGTAAAACTCCATCTCCGATAATTTTACCATAATCGGGTTTTACGGCTAAGCTATCGCGCACCGATTTTTTTTGTTTTGAGTTATTTTTTCCGACATCTGCTGCAGGTTTAGAACCAGCGGCAGGGTTCTTTTTTTGTTGGGATGAGGGTGAGTTAATTTTCTTTAAGTATGGGATATTATTATACAGCGAGACCATGTTTATTTGACCATTCAGTTGATGTTGATTTGAGTTTTGAATTGTATTGCCAATGGATACCAAGGAGAGTGGGGCTCCTGCATAATTATAATTTCCCGAATATCTATAACTTGCAGATAAAAAATTAAATATTGGTATTTTCGCAAGGGGAATTTGATAAGAAATATCTAAGTGTTGTTCATAAAAGTTCATGCGTCCACCTTGTCCAAAGGAACGCCATATCGAATCTTTTTTCAATTTTGTATCAATTAAACCCTGCGGTTCATCCAGGCGCGCACTTGCTTTTGCAGAAAAGTTAAGTTTTAGCGATGAAGTAATATCCCATTGCAGCGTATAACTTCTTAGCCAGTTAAAAGTTTTTACGTAGCTGGTATCAATAATAATCTTTCCTTGACTTTTCGGGCGGTATTTAAATTCATTAAAATCTCTTACGATGGATGTACGTAAAGTAAAACTCTTTGGCAAAGGTGTAATATTCAAGTCTCTAATAAGTTGCATCCACGGCGATTTTAATCCTTTTTTCTGCCCAAGTTTATAATTTTTGGGATTGTGAGTAAAAGTATACCCGATTTCTCCTTCATGTCGTACTTGGTTATCAAATTCCATATCCACATCATGTTTACTTACTTGAGAATATGCATAGGAGAAATCTAAATTTTCAATATCCCACGGGCGCATTTTTAACGGTTTATTAAAATTCCTTTCTTTACGAACATTAGTGAAGTTTATATTATTGCGTTTCACAATATTATTAGTAATTTTTCTAATTGAGTCTCTCTCTTCTTTGGTGTCGTAAGTTTTCAGATCATTTTTCAGTTTAACATCCGGATTTAGCGGATTATATTCCGGCACTTCGCCTTGCATAGAGAAATCGTAGTGAATAGGAACTTTCACATTCCAGTTTTGCGGGAATAAAATTTTTCCGCCATCAAGATTGGTAGCAAAATCCACCAAGTAAGTAGTAGCCATTTGTCTTTGCGTAACTGATTGGTCTAAGCCACCATAACCCGGAGAAGTAATGGTTCCTGAAAGCGACAGGTCACCAATATCAGCTAAATTGAGGCGCATTCTTCCCAATGCGGCTGCGCCGGAGCGATCGTCAAATCCGGTAAGTCGTAACTCATCTACCCAAACTTCTACTGATTTGGAGAGCATATCGTCGCCATCATTGGGCGATCTTTTTTTAGGGTTTCTTACACCTATCATGATAGTTGTAACACTTCCCAAATTAGGCATTCCCACTACGGTAACTCTATTACCGTTTAGCGTTTCCATATAAGGCAACGTAATAGTAGCATGCTCTCCGTGTCGCACGGCCATATTTCTACGTTGTTTAATATTTACCAGGGAATCTAAAATAACAGATAATTTATTTTCTCTGGGCCAAATGGAAGCCGTATCATTTTTAAACCATGGGGAAATTTTTACCGGAATCTCATATTCATAATAATTTTGCGTAAAGTCAGAACCTAAGCGGACAAATACCGTAACATCGCCATTTCTGACCTCTTCATCAGCAAGCATTTTTTCAGCATGAACAAATAATTCCAATTTTTTAAACTGCCGCATGTCGTAATTTGTACTTTTGTAGATAGCCCGAGCATCCCCATCTTGCAAATTTTTGACCTTCATGCTTAGAGATTGTTCATTAACTTGTTGATTTTGAATTCCTCCATAATAAACTTCCCGTTCAATTCCCGGAGGCATTTTATAATTAATAGGTTTTCTTGTTCCATTTTCTTCCAAACTAACGGTTCCTACCAAAAATTCCGTATTTTCTCCTTCATGGCCGGGCAGATAATCACCATCTTCTAAAAGGTCCTGGGTATAAGTTCTCCAGGTATTACGTACTAATTCAAAGGTAGCAAAGCGCAAAATTATCGGTTCTTCAAATCCGCGCATATAAACGCGTAAAAATCTGATAGAGTTAAATCCACTAATATCCCCTATTGCTTCTTCCGGATTTTTTATAGGAATACGGAATTGATACCAGCGCGTTGAAGGACTTGACCCGTTGGGTAATCTTTCCGGCTTAGCATCCAAGATATCATTGATATAATTTTGGCCTACGACCATCTTGCTGGGGTCAATATCCACACTCCATTGATAATACTTTTCATCGTCACTCATAGTATTATCATTATTAATATCTTCGCTATTAGGTCGCGGTGTTGCAATAGACAATACCCCACTGGGTAAATCATTATTAAAATTATCGGTTGAATTGCCTTCCGCATTATTATAATATTTGTAACGTTCATTAATGCCGGCGCCGAGGTTATCCCATGTAAGACCTCTGCAAAACCTGTAATCATCACCGGAAGGGTCTCTGTAGGCATCAATACGGGCAGGTGAATCCTCAGGGAAAACGTCTCTCATAAGGGAGAGATAGTTTTTATCAAAATAATCTCTTTCTCTTGCTGTAGATAATCCGTCGTATCCAACATCCTGATTGCGGCGGTTGCTATTATTTTCAAAAGCATTTACAATTTGTTGAATTGAAGGAACGCGTCCCCAAACTGTAAAAATACAATTGTCGTCAGAGCCATCTGCCGGCAACCCATCTTCAAAAGATTGCTTGTAATCTCTCAAAATATCTTCTGAAACATCTCCCAAGTTGAAATAGAGTTTTCCACCTTTATGAGTTGTATTTTTCGAGTAATCATCATTCAGAAACGGGTCCATCATCCAGAACTCAATATACTCGTAGTTATTTGATTCGAAATCGGTATTGTCGAATCTTCGCATCATTCCTCCCCAGCGTGAAGCAGGATCTTTTAATGTTCCGTCGCTGTTAACCCCTTTAGAGAATCCTTCCCGTCCATCCACATCATAGTTATAGGACCCCCGTTCCTGAGGATAAAAGGCCATATTTAATACAGGCATATAGGTAGAAACAGCCGTACTTGCATATTCTTTTTTGGGAAATAGTTCCGGTTCATATACGGCACGGGCATATGGTTTTGATTGCTCTTCTTTATTAATATTAGAAGGAGTTGCCGAGCTATTGTTATAAAATAAATTATCAATCATGTACCATGCCAACCGCGCCCGATTATATCCATAAGCCAATTGTATTCTTTCCTGCGCTGTAGTATCTACTAAAGCTTCAGGAAATTTATCCGGCTGTTCCTGAGGAGTAGAAGCCAAATGCCAGTATGCGAATTGGCGTAAATCTACTGTTGAGCGCGCCCACTCGAAATCATCAATATGAGTAATCCCCTGTTTGCCAATTATTCTACTATGTCCGGGAACAAAATGGGCAAACTCTCCTTCCAACTGTAATGTTGATTCTGCAGTGGTACTATGAAATGGAAGCAGGTCAACCAATTTTGTAACCCAGGGGAGTTTTGTTTTATAAGCGGCATTCATTCCCCAAACCAAATTATTTATCGGTTCACTGCCATAGTTTACCTTTTGTGTTTGCGGACGTTCACTCATATTTAAAAGAGTACCTCCTATCACAAAATTTTCATTAAACTTATACTCAAGATTAGCACCAAAGAAAGTTTTTGTCATTCCCATCAAGGCATTGTTTTCAATGGATATTGAGATAGGGGTTCCCGATTTTAATATTCCCTCATTAATAATGGTTACCGTACCCATGTTATAGTTTACTGTGTAGTCCACATTTTCCATGAGTTTAGTTCCACCGGCATTAACAACCACAGAACCTTGCGGAATATTCCAGGCATTTAAAGAAAATTCAGCACCATACGACGAACGGTATTGGCCTTCTATATAAAATTTATTTTTATCTGTAAATTGCTGCGCCGATGTTTTAGTCCGGGTATAGAGCGAGTCAAAAGCATATCTGTTTGCATAAACCTCATCTGTTGCCAGATGTGTTGAATCTCCTATAATTGCTTTTCTCAAATCTTGACCAAATGGTTCAATGGTAGGAAAAAAGATTCTTCCTGTACGGGAGACTATCGTACCGCCTTCCGTATCCGCTCCGTCAATAAAGTCAAAAACGCCGTCCGGATAAGGATCCATTTGCAAATTTAAGCTGTCTAACCCCACTAAGCGAATAAGCGGAATCCCTTTTTTAGATGACTGGTTAAAAAATCCGTTAGGAATTCCTTCATCATCGCCTGTAAAAAGAACATTTAATCTGAATTTTTCTGATGAAATTTGATACCCGCCGATACTGTACACGTTTTTCATCATTAATTTCCACAATGGGCTTTTTGTATCTAAGTTAACACTCCTGAGCAATTTTACCCGAATGGTATTGGGAGCATACACCTCATTGGAAAACTCTCCTACCTGGTACACATTTGGGTCGCCAATAACTGTATATTGAAACGCTACTGCCAATGCCTGACCGTCTGCTAAGGGTGTATTTAAAGAGATGAATCCTAATTTGGAATTGAAAGTATAATCATTATTTTGGGAAAGTAAGCGGGCACTCCCCACTTTTTCATAATCCTTACTGGATTTCAAACCAAACTTTCCCAAATAGCGGGTAACATTGCTGATGTCTCTTATTTCTGCGGTATCAATGATGTCGCAAAGTGTATTACTGTTATTATTGGGGTATCTGCCATTTCCCGGCAGAAATTGAGTATTTAAAGGATTTGCTTCGCCCAAATCTGTAAATGCTATAATATTACGATTATCTACTATGGCTGCGCCAATATTGGTACGCCACACTTCAATTTTTGTAATTATTATGTTGGATTTAATCAATGGCAATTTGGATAAGGCATGATTGTAATTATCTCTAAAATATTGACTTATAAAGAAGTGTCTATTATCTTCATATTCATCTGCTCTAAAATAAAAATCTTGTGTTTGAGCGCCGCCCGTAACGTTAATGGTTTGCTTTTGCGATTTAGTATTGGAAGCGACGGCAGTAACATTGAGTTTTCCAAATTTTAATCCGGCCTTAACCCCAAACAATGTTTGGCTACCTGTGATAAGAGAACTGTTCAAAGGGAGTGTAACATCACCAAATTCAAGCAATTGAATAATATCGTCCTCTTTTCCTTCATATTTTAGTTTCATTTTATTATCAAAATCAAAATTTGATTCTGTATTATAGTTTAAATTAAAACTGATTTTATCACCAATTTTTGCCATTAAACTCAATTGAATTTTGGCATCAAATTTAAAATCGGTTTTTTTGCGCATCCGCTCCGTAATATTTGGATTTTTATTAGAGTTGTGCATAATACCGAATATAAGTTCCACATTTCCGGAGGGTCTGATATCAATTGTATTGCTCCCGAAGATGGTTTCAAAAACATCTCCTCCCACACGCAATTGCGGAATAAGTCCACCGCCGCCTCTTCGGTTAGGTTTTGAAACGTAGCTGGCACCTCTCTCGCGCCAATAATCCTTTACCTGTTGTTGTAAATCATAACTAATATACTCATTTACATTCATTGATGCCGCTGGACCATAAGCCGTATTTCCTATTTTATTTTGAAAATTATAAGAGCGGGTCTTCGGGTCATAGTTAATTTCTCTATTAAGAGTAGGGGGTGTATTCAAATGGAATGGAGAATAAAACTCATCGTTTAAAGGATTATTATCCGGATTGGGAACAGGAGATCGTAACCCTGTATCAGGAGGGAGCGGCGGAATTTCCAAAAAACCAACATCTTCGGTTGAATTAATATCCGTATTACTTACATCAGAGGTTGATTCTGAAATATCATTTCGGGTATTTGAGACTCCCGACACCGGAATAGCCCATATTACCGAATACAAAGCAAATACAATAAACGCGGGGATGAGGTAAAATTTTGCTTGCTTCCCAAAAATCACGATAGTCTAAGTTAGTGTAATATTTTAATTATAATATTTTTAATGCCTTCTTTATCAATTCTTCTACTGGCAGGTTGGTACCCTCTACACGTACAATCTTTTCCAACGCACTATCAGCCGAATTTTTTGCAAAGCCCAACGACATTAAAGCAGTTAACGCTTCTACCCTATTATTATTATAAGAAACGACGATTTTTTCAATATTTTGTGCCGTACTCTTGCCAATTTTATCTTTCAGGTCAATGATAACCCGTTGTGCCGTTTTCAGCCCTATACCTTTAATGCTCTGAATAATATTAACATTTTCGGTTGCAATAGCATTAATTAATTCATCCGTGCTTAAAGAAGACAACATCAAACGTGCCGTATTGACCCCAATGCCATTTACTGATATCAACAAACGAAATAAACTTCGTTCCTCTTCCGTAAAGAATCCATATAATTGATGTGCGTCTTCTTTAATGAGATAATGGGTTAATAGTTTTACATTTTCACTTTCTTTCAATTGAGAGAAGGTGGCTAATGAGATGTTAATTCCATAAGCCACCCCGCCGGAAGTTTCTATAACCACATAAGCGGGATTTTTTTCGACTAAAGTGCCTTTGATATAATTGATCATATTTTTAAAAGATTATATTATTTAGTTTCGTTTTTTGTAACTAATTACTGCCCAAAAATTTGCACCAATAGCAAAAGCAAGCAGTAAGCTTAGTTGTGGTAATATGTCCGATACGGTGCATCCTTTTAAATATACAAAGCGCATTATTTCTGCAAAATAGCGTAATGGATTGGCATAAGTGATCCACTGTGCCCAACGGGGCATGGAAGCAATGGGAGTGAGCAATCCGCTCATTAAGATAAATATGATCATAAAAAACATAGCAATCATCATAGCTTGCTGCATGGTATCCGATTTAGTGGAAACAACCAATCCTATACCGGTCATGGTAAGAATAAATATGGCTGCTGCTAAATACAGTGTTCCGAGCGATCCTACGGGGAGTAATCCGTACACAAGAAATGCTATAATAAACCCAATAGTAAGAACAATGAATCCGATGATCCAAAAGGGGATTATTTTTGCCAGAATGAAATAGAATTTTTTCACCGGTGTAACATTCATTTGTTCAATAGTTCCGGTTTCTTTTTCCATGACAATATTTACAGCCGGCATGGCGCCGCACATTAATACAATAAGCATCATCATAATAGCCGGAACCATATAGGCTTTAAAATTCATCATGGGATTGAAAAGTGCTCGATTGGAAATCTGTATGGTTTGCCGGGGCACAACGTCATTAAAACCGGCCAACTCCATAGAGATATTTTTAGAAAAGTCCATAGCAATAGAAGCCAAATAGGCAGTACCCATCATTCCTTTCATCCCATCCACAGCATTGGCGGAAATAAGCACCTTAGTTATTTTCTGTTTTACCAGATCACGCTCAAAGTGCTGAGGAATTTCCAGTATGGCATCCGCTTTCCCACTTTCAATTTGATTTTTCATGGCATCATCGTAACTGCTTTCATTAGCTACTATCCGATAATAATTTGAAGAACCTATTTTAGCAATAAAGCGCTTTGAATAAATGGAATGATTATTATCCACCACTGCCAAACGTATATTTTTTATCTCAAAATCTGCAGCAAAAGGTAGCAGTAATAAAAAGACCACAGGCATCACGAAAATGATAACCGGCAATACCTTATTTCTTCTGATTAATTTAAACTCTTTTTCAATTAAATAGGTAAGCATAATAGCAATGCTGTTTGTTCAGCGCAGAGGCAAAAATATCCTTTTTTCATAAATATAACTGATAATCTCCATTTTAATATTCAACTGCATATAAATAAAAAAACATTACCCATTATATTCTTGCAGTTTCAACCATCTTTCCTCTTTTTCTTCAATCGTGTTCTTCAATGTTTGATACTGCGCATACAAAGTTCCATCTGCTATCTCTTTTGCATATTGTTCAGGCAAAGCCAATTTCATTTCAATCTGATGAAGATTTTTTTGTTCACTTTCAATCTCGCTCTCCAATTTTTTAAGTTGATTTTGAATTTTTCGTTGTTGCGCTTCTTGCTCTTTTTTAAGCAGGTAGTATTCTTTTTGGGTAGAAATTGATTTCTCCTCCCCTACCCTAATCTCCGATTTGCGTTGCAACTCACTGAGTGAGTTAAGTTTTTTCTTTTCTAAAAAATCATAAATATCTCCTATATAAGTTTTTATTTTTTTATCTGTAAACTCAAAAATTTTATCACACAATCCGGAAAGAAAATCGCGGTCGTGGGAAACTACAATTAAACTACCTGTATAGTGTAGCAAGGCATTTTTCAGCACATCTTTCGATGTCATATCCAAATGATTGGTTGGTTCATCTAAAATAAGCAGATTAAATGGTTGCAGCAGTAATTTTACAAGCGCTAATCTTGATTTTTCACCACCTGAAAGTACCATTACTTTTTTTTCGGTATCTTCAGTATCAAACAAGAACCTTCCCAAAATGGTTCTGATTTTTGGACGAATATCTCCTACAGCGACTTCGTCAATAGTTTCAAAAACAGTTTTATTCGGATTAAGCAACAATGCCTGGTTTTGTGCATAGTAGCCAATCATCACCTGATGTCCTAATTGCATGCTCCCTTTTTGCGGATCAAGTTCACCTACAATACTTTTCACGAAGGTGGATTTTCCCTCCCCGTTTCTTCCCACAAATGCCACACGTTCTCCCCGCTCTAAGTGCATATCAATATCTTTAAGAA
>Ga0209628_10000697_pt1 | contig 20888 bp, 17 predicted proteins | sample TergutCu122P4_FD_187285 | JGI IMG/M metagenome (GOLD analysis project Ga0209628, IMG submission 187285) | Cubitermes ugandensis P4 segment gut microbial communities from Kakamega Forest, Kenya - Cu122 P4 (SPAdes) (version 2) | ecosystem: Host-associated > Arthropoda: Insects > Digestive system...
CCACCAGCTTGGCAACCGCCTTGCCTACTTGCGGGTTTTTTTCGGCCAGCATTTCCAGTTCCTCCTTCCTCCTGGCGCCCACGAACCTCAACCAGTCCCAGAGCGGCGTCCCGTCTCCGTCTTGCGGCAACTTGGGCAGTGCCTGACATCGAGGATGCCAAGTTTATCGTCAGGGTTGTCGCGGGCAAGAATCGGATTGACCAGACTCAGTTCGGCGTAGTCCTCAGGAGGCAGATCGAGCGCGGCCTGGAGGAAGGCGACAAGCGGCCCGATGTCCCGCTCGTCGCCAAAGATTCTTTTGAACATCGCATCATTGCTTGCGTAGTAGAAAGTGTCGTTCATTGCCCGGCTCACACATATGGAATATCTGCAACGTATTTTACAGAAATTCTATACAAGTAAAACCCATCTGGAAACCGACACGGTTATCCACCGAGAAATCATGCAACTGACGCGCGATGCGACACGCTATCGCACCTATTTCCCGACGTTGCGGTTGATCTGCCCGAAAACTTAGAGCGGTTTTGGATTGGGAGCGGATGATTCTTCTTGCTTGAAAGAAGAACCTCCGCCCGTTCAGGCGGACGCAGCCACTGGCCGCTCCGCCTCTTCGCTACCGGCCTGCTTCGCAGGGGCAAGAAACTCCAGAAACTTGGACGCCCTGGCGTATTCCTCGCGCACTTTCGGCTCGTCTCCAAGCGCCTGCATGCTCTTGTGGATTGCGCGCGCTTCTTCCAGAAAGCCTGCCTTGCTGTAAAAGACGATCATGTTGACGGAAACCTTGGCGCGTTGTATCCGTACCGCTTCCGAGTCTCCGTAAGTCGCCAGACTTTCAAACAAATCGCGCGCCTCGCCGAAATCTCCGGCCTTGGCGTAACCATTGATCAGGCTGATCAACGCCAGCGCTTTGGGTATCCGGTATTCTTCGGTTTCCTCGAAGGCCAGCGCACCCTCGAACATCACTCTGGCCCGCACGAGTTCTCCCGCTTTGCTCAATCCGCCGACCAGATAGACCGAGGCTGCGGCGCGACAACGGCGGACTTCTTCCGATTCTCCCAGGGCATTCATGGTCAGGAATACCGGGGAAGCCTCGTCGAACAGCCCCGCTTCGCAGTAGATGCGAATCAGGTTTGTCGACGCTTCGGCGCGTTCGCGACAGAACATGCTCGCGTTGCCGACGCTGTTCATGTGCTCGCAAATTCTGCGCGCGGCGTCGAGTTGCCCCTTGCCGAACCAGGTCACCAGATTCACGGCGGTTCGCATGTAGAGCGGCGTGTCGACATCGGCCAGACGGCAGTCCAGGAACCGCGTTTCGATCCAGGCCGGATCGGCCGAAAAGTCCTGCCCGCAACACTCGAAAAAGTACGCGACTTCAGGAGAGCAGGTTTCCCATGCCTTGACGATCAGGGCGCGCATCTCGTCATCATTGATGCGCACGTCTTCCGGGATGCCGTCCTGCTGCATGTCGCCGAGAATGAAGCATTCCCCCAGCAGTTCCGGTTCAACGGGCCAGGGATAGAAAATGCCTTCTTCACCGCTTGCCGCATGCCCCAGGCCGGAATTCCACAAGGCGTGATCCTTGTCGAGGTCGCAGGCGCCAAGTCTGCCGCCCGTCAGGGTAGAGAGCGCCAGGAGTCGCATGGCCTGCGCGGCGCTTTCTTCTCCGGCGAGCCGCAATACACGCTCATATCCGCCTTGGAGGGCCTGTTTCAGTACGTCGCGCCGGGTGAACGGAAACTCTTCTGCGCCGGTGGTCATCGCGGAGGCCAGCAGCATGGCGAACAGGGGCCTGCGGTCGCTATCCACGGAACAGAGCTTTTCCATGAAAGCATCGGACGTGGGGCAGGGCGCCTCGTTCTGCCCGGCGTTTTTCCATACGTCCTGCGCAATTTCAAACAGATTTTCCGGCGCCATGGGCGGCAGCAGCGTCGGTTCATCCTTGAAACGCAGAGACGCATCCACGGATACATCCCCGTGCCAATCCCGGCCTATCTGCCTGTGTTCCCGCTCCAGCAGCAGCAGACGAACACGGAATGGGCCGAAATCTCCCTGTTCCGCCTTGGCCGCGAGAAGTTTGATGATCTCGATGACATTGAAACGCTGCCGGACATCCTCGCCATCCTGCCATCCTGTGCACAGGCGGGAGCCGTCGTTGTAATGCCGGGTTACCCGGTCGAATACCAGCAGGGTGTCCTGTTCGGGTTTCCAGTCTTTCCAGACCGAGAAGGGCGTTCCCGCAAGATTCAGAAAACCGGCTTTCCAGGTCGGGGAGTCTTCGTCCGCAGCCGGATCGGCGGCTTCGTCCTGGGGACTGAGTTCAGGCTTGTTCGTCTCCAGCGCCTTGCAGAATTCGAGCGCCGTGCGGCTTTTGCCCGAACCCGCCTTTCCGGCGATCAGCCACCACGATAAAGCCTGTGGAGCACTGTAAAACGCCTCGAAATCGCGCCACAGCGATTCGTCGGTGACGTAGCGCGTCGTTCCTCCAGAAAAATGGAACTCCTTGAATAGCCCAGGCTGTTTTTCGTGGTCACAAAAATTTAATAAAGCGGGTTCGAGCGTCGATTTGGACGATGTTTTCCGCGAGCGGGCGGCCGTCCCAAAGAGCCGTCCCGCCGCATCTCTGACCCACTCAAATGGATTGCCTAAGATTCCCATCCTCATCCCCTGGTATTGTGCAGAAAGTTAATACCAAAAATATGGACATCCTATCCCGGATCGAGCAGCTTCACCATGGACTAAAAGTCAATCAAGTATGGCACAAGTCCAAGCATAGAATAGTCGAAGTCTAGTCCATAAAGTCATTGCACTCCATCCGTACCTTGGTGTAACTAGCGGAAAAACCATGATTTTCAGGCCAGTTTGCTCCGGGCGTTCATGCCTGCGACAATTACGACTTTCTTCAAGCGACTGATCATGACTGACCACAACGCCGCCGCCGCCCAGGACGAAAACCACATCATTGCCGAGCGCCGCGAAAAGCTCGCCCAATGGCGCGCCTCCGGACGGGCGTTCCCGAACGATTTCGCGCGCGAAAACACTGCGGGCAAGCTCGACGAACTGTATGCGAACAAGGATTCCGAGACGCTGGAAGCAACACCGATCGAAGTCAAGGTTGCCGGACGGATCATGCTCAAGCGCCTCATGGGCAAGGCAAGCTTTGTCACGATCCAGGACTTGTCCGGCAAACTTCAGCTTTACGTGATGCGCGACATGGTGGGCGAGGAAGTCTATGCCGACTTCAAACGTTGGGACATCGGCGACATCGTCGGCTGCGTCGGCACGCTGTTCAAGACCAAAACGGGCGAACTGACCGTCAAGGCCGAAACGCTACGTTTGCTCACCAAGAGCCTGCGGCCCTTGCCCGACAAGTTTCACGGTCTCACCGACACCGAATCCAGATACCGGCAGCGTTACGTCGACCTCATCATGAGTGAGGAATCCCGTTTTACCTTCGTTGCCCGCAGCCGATTGGTGCAGTCGATTCGCAACTACATGTGCAGCCACGGTTTTCTTGAAGTCGAAACGCCCATGATGCATCCGATTCCGGGCGGCGCTACGGCCAAACCCTTCGTGACTCATCACAACGCGCTCGATATGGCGCTTTATCTACGCGTAGCGCCCGAGTTGTACCTGAAGCGGCTGGTCGTAGGGGGCTTTGAGAAAGTATTCGAGATCAACCGCAATTTCAGAAACGAGGGCCTGTCGCCACGGCACAATCCCGAGTTCACGATGATGGAGTTCTACGAAGCCTACGCGAACTACCGCACGTTGATGGATTTCACCGAGGGGCTGATCCGCCTGACTGCGCGCGAGGCGCTCGGAACCGAATCCTTCGTCTATCAGGGGCGTCCGCTCGACTTCTCCAAACCCTTTGCCCGGCTCACCATTACCGGCGCAATCCGCAAATACCATCCCGGATTTACCGAAGCGCAGCTTGCCGACCCAGACTGGCTTGCGCAAAAGATTCGGGACTTCGGCGAAAAGGTCAAACCGGGCGGCCTTGGCAGCCTGCAACTACAGCTTTTTGAAGCCTCGGCGGAAGCCGAACTGTGGGACCCCACCTTCATCATAGATTACCCGGTCGAAGTCTCGCCGCTGGCGCGCGCCTCCGACGACAACCCCGACATCACCGAACGCTTCGAGCTTTTCATTGCGGGCCGCGAAATTGCCAACGGATTTTCCGAGCTCAACGATCCAGAAGATCAGGCCGCTCGTTTCCGCGCCCAGGCGGCGGCCAAGGAGGCCGGTGACGAGGAGGCCATGTACTACGACGCCGATTACATCCGCGCGCTCGAAATCGGCCTGCCTCCCACCGGCGGTTGCGGCATCGGCATCGACCGTCTGGCGATGCTGCTCACCGACAGCCCTGCAATCCGCGACGTCATTTTGTTTCCGCAAATGCGCAGCGAATGAACACGGAAAATTCATAAAAGGAGAACGACATGGAAACCCTCGCTACGCCGGAAGTCCCTGTCATGCGGCCGGACGAGATTGCTGCGTTTGAGCGCCTGCTTGCTGTCGCTGGCGCGAATGATCCCGGGGCAAGCATGTCTCAGGGTAGCACCCATCAGAGCATGATCGTTGCGGATTTCCTGCTGTCCTGGTGGGATTCCGTGAACTGCGGTCATTTCGACATCACCAGCCTCTGGGCGGTCGATGGCGCAATCATTGCCGACATGCAGATCGTCTTCGGCATGATCGGCCGACTGCGCGTGTATCCCGATGTGCTGGGTTACGAAGAACAGTTCAAGGCGATTGTGGACAGTTGGCGCAAGCAACCGCAGGATCAGGTCATGTAACGGTTCTGCCCCCACCCTAACCCTCCCCCGCAAGCGGAGGAGGGAATCAGTCTCCTTCCCCCGCGTGCGGGGGAGGGGGTAAATCGAAGGGATACGCTGAGACAGCGCCACATTCCCACATTTGTGGTAATGTGGCATCGAGAGAGCCTACGGAGTTTCATATGAGCCGCCTGACCATTGACATCACCGACCAGCAGCACCAAAGCCTCAAGGCGCTGGCTGCCTTTCAGGGCAAGACGATCAAGCAATATGCGCTGGAACGCCTGTTTCCCGGCGACACGGATGCCGATCAGGCATGGCAGGAACTGAAAACCCTGCTGGAAGTGCGCATCGACAATGCGCTGGCCGGAAAAATATCCGCCAAGAGTATGGATGACATTCTCGAAGAAGAGCTGACCGGAGATGATTCCGCGTGACTTCCTACGTTCTGACGGAAAACGCAGATGCGGATGTGCGCGGCATCCTTCAATACACCCGTAAGGAATGGGGCGCTGCCCAGGCGCGCAACTACCACGCCAAATTGAAACAGGGCATGGCTCGCCTTGCGACCAGTCAAGGGCCGTTCAAGGATATGAGCGCACTCTACCCGGCGCTGCGCATGGCGAAATGCGAACATCACTACGTGTTTTGTCTGCCGCGAGAAAGTGCGCCTGCGTTGATCGTAGCGATTTTTCATGAACGCATGGATTTGATGACGCGACTGGCCGACAGACTTGATTGACCCACGGTTCATCCTCGTCAAGGCTTGACCGGACGCGGCAATTGTCCAACACCCTGTTGGACAATTGCCCTGGGGTCGTAAGCCAGCCCACGCGCCGGGCGCAACCGCTGTTTTGCTTCCCCCGCCTACACGTCGATATTCTGCGCCCGTAGCGCGTTCGTCTCGATGAACGCCCGGCGCGGCTCGACTTCGTCTCCCATCAGGGTGGTGAAGATCTCATCGGCGGCGATGGCGTCATCAATCTGCACGCGCAGCAGCCGCCGCACGGCGGGGTCCATCGTGGTTTCCCAGAGCTGTTCGGGATTCATTTCTCCCAGACCTTTGTAGCGCTGCTTGGTGATGCCGCGTTCGACTTCGGCGAGCAGCCAGTCAATGGCGTCGGCAAAGCGGGTAATGGCCTGCCGTTTGTCGCCACGGCGAATCTCGGCCCCGGGGCCGATCAGGCCGGAAATGGATTGGGCGGCGGTACGGATGCTGCGGTAGTCGCCGGAAGCCAGAAAGTCGTCTTCGATCCAGCCGAATTTGCGGTTGCCGTGGTGCAGGCGCTCGATGACGAGCCGCCAGGCTTCGGATTCGTCGTGAAATTCGGGGTGAACATGCGGGCCGTCGGGCAGCCAGGTTTGCAGGGCCTGGGCGCTGGCGCGGGCGGCGGCTTCATCGTGCAGATCGAGCGTGATGTCGTGCGCAAGCATGACGTGCAGCACTTCGGAGTCGATGAAGCTGGATTGGCGCTTGATGACGGCCTCGGCCAGCAGGTAGCGGCGCGCGAGTCCGCCAAGGGATTCTTCGGCAATGGGGGCGGCGCCTTCGCTCGGGATGAGGGAAGCGCCTTCCAGCGCGAGCTTGAGCAGGTGGTTGTTCAGCTCGTGATTGTCCTTGATGTAGTGCTCGGTCTTGCCGTGCTTGAGTTTGTAGAGCGGCGGCTGCGCAATGTAGATGTGGCCGCGCTCGATCAACTCGGGCATCTGCCGGTAGAAGAAGGTCAGGAGCAGCGTGCGGATGTGCGCGCCGTCGACGTCGGCGTCGGTCATGAGAATGACGCGGTGGTAGCGGAGCTTTTCGGGCTTGTAGTCGTCCTTGCCGATGCCTGTTCCGAGCGCGGTGATCAGGGTGATGATGGCTTCCGAGCCGATGAGTTTTTCAAATCGGGCTTTTTCGACGTTGAGCACTTTGCCGCGCAGGGGCAGGATGGCCTGGAATTTGCGGTCGCGGCCCTGCTTGGCGGAGCCGCCGGCGGAGTCGCCCTCGACGATGTAGACTTCGCAGAGCGCCGGATCCTTTTCCTGACAGTCGGCGAGCTTGCCGGGCAGTCCCGCGCCGTCGAGCACGCCCTTGCGGCGCGTCATCTCGCGCGCCTTGCGCGCGGCCTCGCGTGCGCGGGCGGCTTCGACGATCTTGCCGCAGATCGTGCGGGCGTCGATCGGGTTTTCGAGCAGAAAATCGGCCAGCCGCGCAGCCACGACTTCTTCCACGGCCGGACGGGCCTCGGAGGAAACCAGCTTCATCTTGGTCTGGCTGGCGAACTTGGGATCGGGCATCTTGACCGAGAGCACACAGGCCAGCCCTTCGCGCATGTCGTCGCCGGAGATGTCGACCTTGGCTTTCTTGGCGATTTCGTTTTCTTCGATGTACTTGTTGATGACCCGCGTCATGGCCGCCCGAAGGCCCGTGAGGTGCGTTCCGCCGTCAGCCTGCGGGATGTTGTTGGTGTAGCAGAGCACCTGCTCCTGATAGCTGTCGTTCCATTGCATCGCGACTTCGACATCGAGCTGGGCTTCTCCCCCGCTTGCTCCGGTGGAGATATGGCTGGAGCCGGTGGCGTAGAACACATTGGTGTGGAGCACGGTCTTGGTGCGGTTGATGTATTCGACGAAGCCCCGGACGCCGCCCGCGAAGGCGAAGTTTTCTTCCTTGCCGGTGTGCTGGTCGACGAGGCGGATCTTGACGCCGTTGTTGAGAAAGGAGAGTTCGCGCAGGCGTTTTGCGAAGATGTCGTAGTGATACTCGATGTGGCCGAAAATTTCTTCGTCGGCAAGAAAATGCACGCGGGTTCCGCGTTTGGCGGTTTCTCCGATGATTTTCATCGGGGAGGTGGCTACGCCGTCAATGGTCTCGATGATGCGATCCTGTGCAATGCCGCGATGAAATTCGATGAAATGCCGTTTGCCGTCGCGGGCGATGGTCAGTTGCAGCCATTTGGAAAGGGCATTGACGCAGGACACGCCCACGCCGTGCAGACCACCGGAGACCTTGTAGCTGTTCTGGTTGAATTTTCCGCCCGCGTGCAGCACGCACATGACGATTTCCGCTGCGCTACGTTTGGGATCGTGCTTGTCGTCCATCTTGATGCCGACCGGGATGCCGCGCCCGTTGTCGATGACGGAAATGGAGTTGTCGCTGTGGATCGTGACGACGATATCGTCGCAATGCCCGGCGAGCGCCTCGTCGATGGCGTTATCCACGACTTCAAACACCATGTGATGCAGGCCCGTGCCGTCGGAGGTGTCGCCGATGTACATGCCCGGACGTTTCCTGACCGCTTCCAGCCCTTCGAGTTGCTGGATGCTGGATTCGTCGTAATCGTTACCGGAGGTGCTGGCGGGTTGGTCGGTCATGGGGATCTCGGTGGTAAAACAATTGCAGGGGCGAAAAATATTTCACCCCCACGGTTCAGTTGTGAATTAAAAACAGCCCTAGATGCGCATCGGCATCACGACGTACTTGAAATGCTCGTTACCGGGCAAGGTGATGAAGGCGCTGGAGTTGTTGTCGCGGAAGCGCCATTCGACCGTCTCGGAGGAGACGTTGTTGAGCACATCGAGCAGATAGCTGACGTTGAAACCGATGTCCAGGCGTTCGCCGTTGTAGTCGATTTCGATTTCTTCCTGGGCCTCTTCCTGTTCGGTGTTGGAACTGATGATGGAAAGCACGCCGTTGTCCAGCACCAGCCGCACGCCGTGGAATTTTTCGTTGGAGAGAATCGCCGCCCGTTGCAGCGCGGCCAGGAACGGCGCGCGCGTAAGAACGATGCATCCCGGGTGGTCGCGCGGAATGACGCGTTCATAGTCCGGAAATTTGCCGTCGATGAGTTTGGTGACGAACTCGATGGAATCGAAACGGAACACGGCCTGATTGCCGGAGAGTGCAACGTCGATCGGGTCGAGCGTGTCGCCGATCTGGCGCGAGAGTTCGAGTACCGTCTTGCGCGGGAGGATGACTTCACAGCGGTTCGGAACGGGTACTTCAAGTTCGCTGTCTACGTAGGCCAGACGGTGGCCGTCGGTGGCGACCAGAATCAGCTTCTTGCCGTCGGCAATCAGCAGCAGGCCGTTCAGGTAGTAGCGGATGTCCTGCTGCGCCATTGCGTAGGTGACCAGCGCGAGTTGCTGTTTGAAGGTTCTTTGCGGTACGGAGAAGCGGATTGCGTCCCCGTCTGGCGGGGTAATCAGCGGATAGTCCCCGGCGGGAAGGGTTTGCAGGTGAAAGCGGCTGCGCCCGGCCTTGATGTTCAGGCGGCGCTCTTCGAGGGTGAGGCTGATTTCGGTGTCGGGCAGGGCGCGCAGGATGTCCTGAAATTTGCGTGCGCCTACGGTAATGGCGGCATCTTCCCCCCCGAACCCGTTCGTGGTGACGGTGCGAATCTGGATTTCGATGTCAGTGGCGGTGAAGGTGAGGCGCTCGCCCGTTTTTTCGATCAGCACGTTCGAAAGGATGGGCAGGGTATGGCGCTTCTCGACAACGCCGGACACCGCTTGCAGCGGTGCGAGCAAGGCATCACGGGTGGTTTTGAGCAGGAGCATGGTCGATCCGATCCGGGTGAATGAAAGGTGAGAAAAGGGAGTGACGGAAACGATGGCCTGGCGGCTCAACCTCGCAGAACCTGGGTGAGCACGTGGACATCGTGGTTGAGATTCTGGTCGCGCTGACGCAGGTCGGACACCGTGCGGCAGGCGTGCAAAACCGTGGTGTGATCGCGCCCGCCGAACGCCTCGCCGATCGCCGGCAGGGACATGGCCGTCAGTTCCTTGGCCAGCCACATGGCCACCTGACGCGGGCGGGCAATGACGCGGGTGCGCTTTCTGGAAAACATGTCGTTCGTCTTGATCTTGTAATAATCGGCGACGGTTTTCTGAATGTGCTCGATCGACAACTGGCGGTTGTAGGCATTGAGCAGATCCTTGAGCGCCTCGCGGGTGAGGTCGAGCGAGATGGGGCGTTCGTGGAAGCGCGCGTAGGCCACGACCTTGTTGAGCGCGCCTTCGAGTTCGCGCACGTTCGAGCGCAGGTTCTTGGCGATCAGGAACGCCACATCGCCGTCGAGCCGAACCTGTAGCGCCTCGGCCTTCTTTTGCAGAATGGCGACGCGCATCTCCAGTTCGGGCGCTTCGATCTGCACCGTCAGCCCCCAGTCAAAACGCGAGACGAGACGGTCTTCCAGCCCCTGGATGTCCTTGGGGTAGGTGTCGCAGGTGATGATGATCTGCTTTTTCGCCTCGGTCAGCGCGTTGAAGGCGTGGAAGAATTCTTCCTTCGTCCGTTCCTTGGTGCGAAAGAACTGGATGTCGTCGATGATGAGCAAATCGAGCGAGCGGTAGTGGCGCTTGAGGGCATCGAAGCTCTTTTGCTGGTAGGCGCGCACGACATCGGAGCCGAAATCCTCGGAATGCACGTAACGCACGACCGCGCGCGGATTGAGCCGGAACACGGCGTTGCCGATGGCGTGCACGAGGTGGGTCTTGCCCAGACCGACGCCGCCGTAGATGAACAGCGGGTTGTAGGACGTGCCGGGATTCTGGGCAACCTGCATCGCGGCGGCGCGGGCCAGATCGTTGGCGCGGCCGGTGACGAGCGTCTCGAAGGTGAAATCGGGGTTGAGGCGGGTTTTTTCGTAGGCGAGTTCGATGCCCGTCGCGGTTGAGGCCGTTTTGGCAGAGTCTTCAGAAGCGGTCGAAGTCTTGCGGGCGACGGGCGCGGACGGTTGAAAAGAGGGCGCCGTATCGGTGGCGGGAAGCGGCGTAGCGGTGGAGGCAGCCTGGGCAGTGGCTGACACGGGCGCCAGTTGCAGATCGAGCCGCAGAGGCACGCCGTGAAATGCTTCGCCCAGTTCTCCGATGCGGCGCAGGTAGCGTTCTCGCACCCATTGCAGGATGAAACGATTGGGCGCCTTCAGCGTCAGGCTGGGGCTGCCGTCGCCATCATCGTCGGCATACTCGATGGGCAGCGGCTTGATCCAGGTATTGAACTGCTGCGCGGGCAGTTCCTGTTCGAGGTGCGCCAAGCAGTAAGGCCAGAATTCCTGTTGCGCGGAGGTGACTGTTTGCGTCTGGTGCACGGCGTTCAAAAAAGCATCCAACACTCCACCCAGGAACACCGGGGCGGCAGGTGTACGGCCTTACGGCCAAGTCGGGAAAACGGCCAAAGCGCCAAGATGCGGCTTCAACCGGGCAGATGCGACATTCTACCCGTTTTGTCCGTTCGCTGCCAACTTATCCACAAGCGGTTATCCACAAGTGGAAGAGGGGGATTGTTCAAGGGTGAACAATCCTTCCCTCTCTTCATGTCCATCTGGGATAATCCGGCGATTCTCCCGGACGATCCCCGTGACTCAGACGACATCCTCTCCTTCGTGGCTGCGCGCCATCCTCAATCGGCGGATGCTGATCTGCGTATTTACCGGGTTTGCTTCCGGCATGCCGCTGTATCTGCTTTTCAATCTCCTGCCCGCCTGGCTCAAGACGGAGGGGCTCAGTCTGAAAGCCATCGGCGCTTTTGCGCTGATCCAGTTTCCCTACACCTGGAAGTTTCTCTGGTCTCCTCTGCTCGACCGCTACGCGCTGCCGTGGCTCGGCCACCGCCGGGGCTGGATGGCATTGTTCCAGCTTGCCCTGCTGGGCATCATCACCTGGCTTGGGCAGTTGTCGCCCAGGGAAGATTTGCATCTCATCGTGCTTCTGACGGCGCTGCTGGCTTTCGTCTCGGCTTCGCTCGACATCGTGCTCGATGCTTTCCGCCGCAACCTGCTCGCCGACGTAGAGCAGGAAATGGGCAATACGCTGCATGTGAATGCGTACAAGATCGCCAGTCTGGTGCCGGGCTCGCTGTCTCTGATTCTCTCGGATCATCTGCCCTGGGCGCAGGTGTTTTTCATCACGGCTCTGTTCATGCTGCCTGGGGTCATCATGACCCTGATGGTCAGCGAGCCGCGCGTCGAAATCAAACCGCCCAGAACCCTGCGCGCGGCCATCGTCGAACCTTTCCTGGAATTCTTCCATCGGCATGGCATTCAGTTTGCCCTCAGCACCCTTGCTTTCATCCTGCTCTACAAACTGGGCGATTCCCTGTGTACCGCGCTGGCGACCCCGTTTTATCTGGAGATGGGTTTTACGCGCACGGAAATCGGCCTCGTTGCCAAGAATGCCGGGCTGTGGCCGAGCGTGATCGGCGGCGTGGTTGGCGGCGTTCTGATGACCCGTATCGGGGTCAATCGCGCGCTCTGGACTTTCGGCGTGTTGCAGGCCATTGCCATTCTGGGTTTTGCCTGGCTGGCGTATCTGGGGCCAGCCCCCGCGACGGCCGAGCGTCTATGGACTCTCGCGGGCGTCATCGGCTTGGAGGCGCTTGGAGTTGGTCTGGGCACGGCGGCATCCGTTTCTTTCATCGCGCGCACCACGCATCCCGCGTATGTCGCCACGCAGTTCGCGCTGCTGACGAGCCTGACCGCCGTCCCGCGCACCTTCGTCAATGCCAGCGCCGGATGGCTGGTGGAAGGCATGGGCGGATGGTTCAACTTTTTCTGGCTCTGCTTCTTCCTCGCCATTCCGGGCATGCTGCTGCTCTTCAAGGTTGCGCCCTGGAGCGGCCCGCCGCCTTCCACGCCGGTTGCGAAAGAGGAAAGTGCGGATAATAAACCGTGACTGCCTCTGCCCTGATTACCGCTGCCCGTGAGTTGTCCGCTACGCTCGGAAAAATGCGCTTCGCCCCGCCGGTGACGCATGTCTATGATCCGCTCGATTACGCCTGGGGCATCCACGAACGTTACCTGCGCCGTTATGGGGACAGCAAAAAACGGATTGTTTTTCTGGGCATGAATCCGGGGCCTTTCGGCATGGCGCAGACTGGCGTGCCTTTCGGCGAGGTGGCTGCCGTGCGCGATTGGCTCCAACTCGAAGGGCCGGTTGGACAGCCGGAACGGGTCAATCCGAAGCGTCCCGTCGAGGGTTTTGCCTGTGCTCGTTCGGAAGTAAGCGGGCGACGCTTGTGGGGTTTGTTCCGGGAGCGGTTCGGGTTGGCGGAGACGTTTTTCGCCGAGCATTTCGTTGCCAATTACTGCCCGCTCGCCTTTTTCGACGGGGGGCGCAATCTCACGCCAGACAAACTCCCGGCGGCGGAACAGCAACCGCTGCTGGCGGCGTGCGATGCACATCTTCGCACGCTGGTGGCGGCGTTTGAGCCGGAATGGGTGATCGGCATTGGCGGATGGGCCGAAGCGCGGGCGCGCGAAGCATTGAGCGGTGTGAAAATCGGGCGCATCCTGCATCCGAGCCCGGCCAGTCCGGCGGCCAACCGGGGCTGGTCGCAGGCGGCAAGCCGACAACTGGCTGAATTGGGCGTGTGGAGGAACTGATCATGGATTGTTTGACAGAAAATCGGCGATAATCACCGCCCTTTCCGATTCGTGCGTTACCTGGAGAACACATGAGCGACGTGATTGCCCGGCTTTTTGAAAATAATCGGGCGTGGTCCAATCGCATGCAGGCTGAAGATCCGGCCTATTTTCTGCGGCTGGTGCGGCAGCAATCTCCTGAATACTTATGGATCGGCTGCTCCGACAGCCGCGTGCCCGCCAACCAGATCATCGGTCTGGCTCCGGGCGAGGTGTTCGTCCACCGCAATGTCGCCAACGTAATCGTGCACAGCGACCTCAACGCGCTCTCGGTCATCCAGTTCGCTGTAGACATTCTCAAGGTCAAGCATATTCTGGTGGTGGGCCATTACGGTTGCGGGGGGGTCAGGGCGGCGCTCAATGGCGAAAAGAACGGCCTCGTCGACAACTGGCTGTGCCATGTGCAGGATGTGCGTGACTTCTACGCCGGACAGCTTGCGCAGGTGGAAGACCCCTTGTGGCGGCATGATCGCCTGTGCGAACTCAATGCCATCCATCAGGCGATCAATATCTGTCGTACCACGGTGTTGCAGAGCGCCTGGCAGCGCGGGCAGGATGTGACCGTGCACGCGTGGTGCTACAGCTTGAACGACGGGCTGATCAACGACCTCAAGGTCAGCGCCCGAAGCAGCGAGGAAATCGCCGAGCAGGCCGAAAATGCGACCGCGCGCATGTTCTGGATGAAAAACAAGCGTCGGCGTGTCGGTGATGAGTCGGCGGAGTAAAAGCAGGGCGTTCCCGGAGTGCCCCCGGCATCACACTTCCAGCGGATCAACATCCACCTGCCAGCGCAGTTCACGCGGCGCGGACAGGGCGCGGATGCGCGTAAGCCAGCCTGCAAGAAAATCCTGTAACGCGGCGCGCTGATCGGCTTCGATCAATAACTGGGCGCGTTCGCGCCGCGCGAGGCGGGTGAGACGCATCGGCACGGGATCGAAGAGGCGAACCATTGACGCGGCAAGCGGGACGGCTTCATCCCTGGCACGATGCAAAAAATCTACCGCTGCCGCCAGTTCCGGCGCGTCGGCCCGCAGCATGGCCTGATGCGAGAACGGCGGAAAACCGGCAGCGAGGCGCTGGTCGAGTTCCATGCGGACGAACGCATCGACATCGTGCCGGATGAGGCAGCGGTAGAGCGGATGCGCCGGGTATTCAGTCTGGATCAGAACCTCTCCGGGCCTCTCCGCGCGGCCCGCGCGGCCTCCGACCTGCATCAACTGCTGAAACAGACGTTCGGGCGCGCGAAAGTCGGCGGCATGGAGCGATGCATCCGCGCCCAGCACGCCGACCAGGGTGAGAAGCGGAAAATCGTGCCCCTTGGCCATCATCTGGGTGCCAACGAGGATGTCGGCCTCGCCGGCAGCAATGCTCGCCAGCAGCGCCTCACGACGTGCCGGGGTGCGAGCTGCGTCGCGGTCGATTCGCAGCACCCGCGCGGTGGGGAAAAGTTCGGCAAGCCGGGTTTCGATGCGCTGTGTGCCGCGCCCGAAAGGCTGGATGTCCTGATTGCCGCAGCTTGGACAGGCGCGTGGAATCGGGCTGTCCGCGCCGCAGTGGTGGCAGCGTAACCGCCGGTCGGCGAGATGGACGACCCGGTTGGCTGAACAGTGCGGGCATTGGCTGACCCATCCGCAGGCCGGGCAGGCCAGCACCGGCGCGTAACCCCGCCGGTTGAGGAAGATCAGACTTTGTTCGCCGCGCTTGAGCCGGGCGGCAATGGCTTCACGCAGGGGCGGACTCATGCCTTCGTCGAGACGGCAACGGCGAGTGTCGATGATGTTGACTGCGGGCAGGGCGCTTGCCAGCGCCCTGACGGGCAGTCTCAGGAGGCGGTAGCGGCCGTTTTGCGCGTGCCGCCAGCTCTCCAGCGAAGGGGTGGCGGAACCCAGCACGACCGGTACATTGCGCTGACGCGCCCGCCAGACGGCGAGATCGCGCGCCGAATAGCGGATGCCTTCCTGCTGCTTGTAGGAAGCATCATGTTCTTCATCGACCAGGATCAGCCCCAACGCTGGCAGCGGGGTGAACACCGCGAGCCGGGTGCCGAGCACGATGTCGATCTGCCCCTCCAGGGCTTGTCTGAAACCGCGCGCCCGCGCGCCTGCGGCGCGCTCCGAATGCAGGCTGACGATGCGGGCGGCGGGAAAGCGCGTGCGCACCCGTTCTTCCAGTTGGGGCGTGAGCGCGATTTCCGGAACCAGCATCAGCACCTGTTTCCCGGCCGCCAGCGTGTCGGCAGCCAGACGCAGGTAGATTTCGGTCTTGCCGCTGCCGGTGACGCCTGCAAGCAGCCATGCAACAAAACCGGCGGGCGCGGCGCGGCAGTTCTCCAGCACGTCGGCCTGGGCGGCGGTGAGGGTGGGGAGCGCGCCGGTACGGTGGCGATCATAGGGTTCAGCAGGGCAGGGGGGCTGTTTGCGGCGCGTGCGGCCCGTGGCGGCTTTGGCGGCCTGACGCAATCCCGGCGGCAATGCGAGCGCGACGACTTCGCCGAACGGCGCGTGGTAATAACGCGCGGTAAATTCGACCAGTTCCATCCAGTCAGGCGGCAGCGGGGGCATGTCGCGCTGAATCTGGATGACCGGCTTCAACCGCGCAGGATCGGTTCCGGCGGTCTCGGGCAGGGCCAGGATCAACCCGCTTTTTTCGCCGCGCCCAAACGGAACCTGCACGCAACGGCCAATATCCGCCGCCGTGGCGTCTTCGGCCAGATAATCGAAGAGTTGCGGCAGGGGGACGGGAATCGCGACGCGGACGATGGGCATGACAGGCGTTGCAGGAAGATGGATAAGTTGTTGTATTGGCGAAATAGTTGTTTTTTGAAGGAGAAGTTTTTACTTCAAGGGGTTAGGCGGAAGACTTTAGGATGATTCATGTAAACGGAGATAAACGTCTGCTGCGGAAAGGCGTCTCCGGTTTTCCCACAATTCCTGTGGATAACTTTGTGGGAAAACCGGGTACAGCGCCCGGCATCCTGCGCCACTGTGACAAAATGCACGCTCTGCCCCATGATGAGGCAAAAAAACTTCCTTATAAATCATGGTGTTACAGATTGCCCGAAACAGATGCGCTGCCGCGGGGACGCGCAGTGCACAAAAATTGTCCATGTGCATAAGTCGAAGCCAGCAAGACGGCGAAACCCGCGGCTGGCAGGGGATAGAGGCGAGACGCTATGATGCTTTTATATTCCGAAGCGTTTTCCGACTATGCGTGTGTACTGCATCAATTAATGCAATTACATTCTCAGGCGGAGTATGTTGTGAGATTCCGTGGCCGAGATTGAAAACATGACCCGGATGCGGACCGAAAGCATCGAGCACCTTGCGCGCTTCATTGGCGACGACTTTCGGGGGAGCGAACAGTACGGCGGGATCGAGATTGCCTTGCAGCGCAACACGGCCGCCCACCTGTTCGCGGGCGCGTCCGATATCCATCGTCCAGTCGAGTCCGACCGCATCGAACCCGCTGTCGGCGAGCGCGTCCAGCCAGAGACCGCCGCCCTTGGTGAAGACGATGGCGGGTACGCGTTGTCCATCCCGTTCGCGGATGAGGCCTGCGGCGATTCTTTGCAGGTAGGCGAGCGAGAATTCGCGCCAGGCGGCAGCGGAGAGCGCGCCGCCCCAGGAATCGAACACCATCACGGCTTGCGCGCCGGCTTCGATCTGGGCATTCAGGTAGTTTGTGACGGCTTGCGCGGTGATGTCGAGAATGTGATGCATGAGATCGGGGCGCGCGTAAGCCATGGTCTTGACGGCGTGGTAGTCATCACTCGATCCGCCTTCGACCATATAGCAGGCGAGCGTCCAGGGGCTACCGGCAAAGCCGATCAGCGGCACGCTGCCATCGAGCGCCCGGCGGATTTCGGTCACGGCATCCGTCACATAGCGCAACTCGGCATGGGGATCGGGCACGGAGAGATTGCGGATTTCCCACTCCTGGGTGAGCGGGCGCTCGAACTTCGGGCCTTCGCCTTCGACAAAATACAGGCCAAGCCCCATCGCGTCCGGGATGGTCAGAATGTCGGAGAACAGAATGGCGGCATCCAGATTGAAACGCGCCAGCGGTTGCAGGGTGACTTCGCAGGCAAGCGCCGGGCTTTTGCACAGGGTGAGGAAACTGCCCGCGCGTTTGCGGGTTTCCCGGTATTCGGGCAGGTAACGGCCTGCCTGACGCATCAGCCAGACGGGGGTGTATTCGGTGGGTTCGCGCAGCAGCGCGCGCAGCAGGGTATCGTTTTTGAGGCGGCTCAATGTAGGCTCCAGAATAAAACAAGTGCACATGTGCGCGAGAATAGGTGCGCGGGGGCGATATTATCGCTTGTTTCTCCTTTTCCCCAAGTTGACACCGGTGTGCATGCGTTATACACTCAATCTTCTTTGTGGCAAGCCGATTCAATGGGAGAGGTTAGTTACAAACCGGAATCAACCGCCGAGGCAGCCCGTGGTGGGCTGCCTCGGTTTTTTGGAATTCTTTAAGCATGCCGACAATCAATCAGCTCGTTCGTAAGCCGCGTCAGGTGGAAGAGGCCAAGAACAAGGTGCCCGCACTTGATGCCTGCCCGCAAAAGCGCGGTGTTTGCACCCGTGTCTACACCACGACGCCGAAAAAACCAAACTCCGCGCTGCGTAAGGTCGCCAAGGTGCGCCTGACCAACGGCTTCGAGGTCATCTCCTACATCGGCGGTGAAGGCCATAACCTGCAAGAGCACTCCGTAGTGCTGATCCGCGGCGGCCGGGTAAAGGATTTGCCGGGCGTGCGTTATCACATCGTGCGCGGTTCCCTTGACCTGCAAGGGGTGAAGGATCGCAAGCAGTCGCGTTCCAAATACGGCGCCAAGCGCCCGAAGAAGGCCTGATCAGGCCGACGCACATTCATTTGAGAGGTTGTCATGCCGCGTCGTCGCGAAGTCCCGAAACGTGAAATTCTGCCCGATCCCAAGTTCGCGTCGCAGGATGTTTCAAAATTCATCAACGTCATCATGCACTCCGGCAAGAAGTCGGTGGCCGAACGCATCGTCTATGGCGCGTTCGAGCACATCAGCGCCAAGGCCGGCAAGGATCCGCTGGAGATTTTCTCCGTTGCGGTAGCCAACGTGAAGCCGGTCGTTGAAGTCAAGAGCCGCCGTGTTGGCGGCGCGAACTATCAGGTGCCGGTCGAAGTGCGCCCGTCCCGCCGGATGGCGCTGTCGATGCGCTGGCTGCGCGAGGCCGCGCGCAAGCGCTCCGAGAAGTCGATGGCGCAACGGCTGGCCGGGGAATTGCTCGAAGCGGCTGAAGGCCGTGGTTCGGCAATGAAGAAACGCGACGAAGTGCATCGAATGGCCGAGGCCAATAAAGCATTTTCGCATTACCGCTTCTGATCTCCCGATCAGTAGCGAATCGGGCCCTCTCAGAAGGGCTCGATTGTTTTTAACGCTCTTTAAGCACGCTCGTAACAGCGGCTAGCAGGATAGACATCGTGGCTCGCAAGACACCTATTGAGCGATACCGCAACATCGGTATCTCCGCCCACATCGACGCCGGCAAAACAACGACGACCGAGCGCATTCTTTTCTACACCGGCGTCAATCACAAGCTTGGCGAGGTGCATGACGGCGCGGCCACCATGGACTGGATGGACCAGGAGCAGGAGCGCGGCATCACGATTACTTCGGCCGCGACGACGTGCTTCTGGAAGGGGATGAACATGGACTTCCCCGAGCACCGTTTCAACATCATCGACACCCCGGGGCACGTCGACTTCACTATCGAAGTGGAGCGTTCCATGCGCGTGCTCGACGGCGCCTGCATGGTGTATTGCGCCGTGGGCGGCGTGCAGCCCCAGTCCGAGACCGTGTGGCGTCAGGCGACCAAATACAAGGTGCCGCGTCTGGCGTTCGTCAACAAGATGGACCGTTCCGGCGCGAATTTCGCCAAGGTCGTCGATCAGATGAAAACCCGCCTCAAGGCGAACCCCGTGCCCGTCGTCATCCCGATCGGCGCGGAAGACAAATTCGTCGGCGTGGTCGATCTCATCAAGATGAAAGCCATCTATTGGGATGATGCTTCCCAGGGGATGAAGTTCGAGCAGCGCGACATTCCCGCCGATCTGCTCGATGAAGCCAATACCTGGCGTGAACAGATGATCGAAGCCGCCGCCGAAGCCACCGAGGAACTCATGAACGAGTATCTCGAAAACGGCGAGCTCTCCGAAGAAAAAATCAAGGCGGGTCTGCGTCAGCGCACGATTGGCTGTGAAATCCAGCCCACGCTGTGCGGCAGCGCCTTCAAGAACAAGGGCGTGCAGCGCATGCTGGACGCGGTGATCGAATTTCTGCCCTCGCCGGTCGATATTCCGCCGGTTCAGGGGATTGATGATCATGAAAGGGAAGTCGCCCGCAAGGCCGACGACGGCGAGAAATTCTCCGCGCTCGCCTTCAAGCTGATGACCGATCCTTTCGTCGGCCAACTGACCTTCGTGCGCGTCTATTCCGGCACGCTCAAGTCCGGCGAGACCGTGTTCAACCCGGTCAAGGGCAAGAAAGAGCGCATTGGCCGCATTCTCCAGATGCACGCCAACGAACGCGAGGAAATCAAGGAAGTGCTCGCGGGTGACATCGCCGCCTGTGTGGGCCTGAAGGATGTCACCACGGGCGAGACCCTGTGCGACCCTGTCGCGCCGGTCATTCTCGAACGCATGATCTTCCCCGAGCCGGTGATCCACGTTGCGGTCGAACCCAAGACCAAGAACGACCAGGAAAAAATGGGCATCGCCCTGGGCCGTCTGGCGGCCGAAGACCCCTCATTCCGCGTCCACACCGACGAAGAATCCGGTCAGACCATCATCTCCGGCATGGGCGAACTGCACCTCGAAATCATTGTCGACCGCATGAAGCGCGAATTCAACGTTGAAGCCAACGTTGGCGCGCCGCAGGTGGCCTACCGTGAAGCCATTCGCAAGGCCGTCGAGCAGGAAGGCAAGTTCGTCAAGCAGTCCGGCGGCCGCGGCCAATACGGTCATGTCTGGATCAAGCTGGAGCCGAACGAAACCGGCAAGGGCTACGAATTCGTCGATGCCATCAAGGGTGGCGTCGTTCCGCGCGAATACATTCCCGCCGTCGACAAGGGCTTGCAGGAAACCCTGCCCAGCGGCGTGCTCGCGGGCTTCCCCGTGGTGGACGTCAAGGTCACGCTCTTCGACGGTTCCTACCATGACGTCGACTCGAACGAAAATGCCTTCAAAATGGCAGCTTCGATGGCTTTCAAGGACGCGATGCGCAAGGCCAACCCGGTTCTGCTCGAACCGATGATGGCCGTGACCGTCGAGACGCCGGAAGACTACATGGGCAACGTCATGGGCGACCTTTCCGGGCGTCGCGGCATCATTCAGGGCATGGATGACCTGCCGGGCGGGATGAAGGAAATCAAGGCCGAGGTGCCGCTGGCCGAAATGTTCGGCTACGCGACCCAGTTGCGCTCTCTCACCCAGGGTCGCGCGACCTATTCGATGGAGTTCAAACACTACGTCGAAGCGCCCAAGAGCGTGGCCGAAGCTGTCATTAACAATCGCAAGTAACAAACGACTAAACACGAGGAACAAGGCATGGCCAAGGGAAAATTTGAACGTACAAAGCCGCACGTGAACGTAGGCACGATCGGTCACGTAGACCACGGCAAAACAACGCTGACAGCGGCGATCACGATGATTCTGTCGAAGAAATTTGGCG
>Ga0209628_10000698_pt1 | contig 20887 bp, 3 predicted proteins | sample TergutCu122P4_FD_187285 | JGI IMG/M metagenome (GOLD analysis project Ga0209628, IMG submission 187285) | Cubitermes ugandensis P4 segment gut microbial communities from Kakamega Forest, Kenya - Cu122 P4 (SPAdes) (version 2) | ecosystem: Host-associated > Arthropoda: Insects > Digestive system >...
GGTACCGCGAACGGTAGGATTACTGTCGGGACAATCTACGGTAACCCCCGATTCTGTTTTCTTACAGCCATTTCCGTCTATAATGGTAATGGTATGGCTACCCGAACCTACTCCGTTGAAGATGTTCGCATTGGTTCCTGTTTGTGGCGTATTGCTATCCAATTGGTAATTGTAGCCGCTTGAAGGGGCGGTTACGGTGATTTTTCCTGTGGTGGCCGGATACGTATCGCAAACCACCGAAGTGGTGATGGTGGCACTTACTGCCGGATAAAGCGATATGCTCTTTGTTTGAGCAGGACCTTCGCCGCAAACAGACTTCGGCGTAACCACAATATTGCCTCCTGCACTACCGGCATTTACGGTAATTTGGTAGGTTCCCTGACCGGAAGTAATAGTCCAACCAACAGGTACTTCCCAAGTGTAAGTTACGTTAACTAAATCTGCTACGCTGTAAATATGACCGGTTGTGGTGGGGCATACCGAAGCGGAACCGCTAATAATGGGTTGTTCAGGAATCCCAATCAGAGGACAAGTAAGTTTACGTCTGCCGTCCACAAAACATTGGGGTTGGTAAGGATATACGCCTGTGCCGCGGTCGTTAAGGCTAATCCAAAGGCTGTCCATGGCACCGTAAGAACTCAGGTTATTTAGCACAAATCTAAAACAATAAGTATCATTTGCCATTACAATTAACGGTATTTCCAATACTTCAAGACGGTTGGTGGCGATGTTGACAAGCAGGGTGTCATTTTTATAAAAAGTTACATAGAAAGGCGACACTAAGGCGGCATCACCAATATTTTTAACGCAACCGGTAATTACTACCGAGTCGCCCTCCACTACCATAGTAGGTGGAGCATTCCATACAATATTGGGCATGGGCCAAAATGCGCCACCGTTTTTATTGAGCATGGTTTGCTGCTTAAGGTATCCGTTGAAAGGACGAATATCATCGGAAGTTCCTAATATACCGTCCGGACCGGGAAATACCGTAGCCGGATTTATTTGAAAGCGCGGAATAGTCAAATCGTCATTCACATTCACCGAATTGTAAGCAAATTGATTCCACACACTACGAGCCGGCGCCCATAAACCGGCAGGATTGCTGGCATAAACGCAGACCGTTCCTATTCCGTGCATACCTCCTGTAAGAGTTCCGAGAACAACAATTTCGGCATTACCATCGCCATTAACATCAACCACTAACGGATAATTGATAGCGGTGAGCGAGGCACACGTTATAGGTGGAATCAAATCAGAGCCATCTATTCCATTGATGATTCGCAAATCCGTTTCATCTATGTATATCAATTCAACTTTACCATCTTGATTAAAATCAAATACGGACATCGTTGTGCAGCCTGTATTATCGTTCGTGGGAACGCTCCATTTTTGCGTTATTTGATTAGTAAGAGAATTGTAATTATATGCCTGCATGAGACGTGTACCCGTTAAGCAAATATCCGGTAAGCCATCACCATCAATATCCCCAATAAAAGAAACAGAAATAGCCATAAGAGGATAATTAATGTCTCTTGGTATTGTAACAACATTAGAACTCATGATTGCGCCGGTACGTGGGTTCCATATATAAAGCGCCGCATTACTCGTATTACCGGGAATAGGTCCCGTTGTAACAATCACATCCAGCAGACCATCGCCGTCCATATCGGCAACCGCCGTAGCGCCGTCCAAAATATCTGTACGACCTGCGGTAGAGGCTTGTTTGTACATCGTGAAACTATTACCGAATGTTCCGTTCGGATTGGTAATATTTACTTTATAAACGGTATTGCCGCCAATAACTTCCGGGATACCGTCTCCGTCCATATCGGCTACTGCCATAATGGAAGATAGTTCGGTTGTTGGGTAGTTGTTATTGTGGTGCCCGCCATTTCCAAATCCCATAGCGGCATTACTCAAATAACCGCCATCGGCTAATAAGTCAAGAGTGCGTGCATTATATACTTTATCGTAAAGCACTACTTCGGGTATGCCGTCTCCGTTAAAATCTACGAGCATGGGTTGGGCGATTTCCTTGGAAGCAATTGCCGAATATTTAACGGTACTACGTTTGACCTCTACGTACTGCATCCCATTAAAAGAATATTTCACTAATATTCGTTGGTCAGCAGAATTTGTGTTGCCTGCGGTAGCCGAAGCCACAAAGATAGAGGCATAAGGACCACCATCCACATTAGCTATGGCGTAACAGTTTCCCACTACGTTAAAGAAAAGCGTCTTCAAGTTTTGTTGCAAGGCTATTGTATTGTCGGCATTCATTTTAAAAATGCGCAAGGTGTCCCCACATACCATAGTTCCCGGAGGAGGAGTAGGCGCCGGTGCGATAATCTCACTTTGCCCGCAACCATCAATATCGCCCACCAAGGGAATAGAATAGTTATTTATCGGATACGAAGTTGAACTTGATGCCAACAAGCCAAAAGAGAAAGGTGTTGCCGGCGGGTCGTCAAAACATTCGGCGGTAATAATATTATCGGGGCAATCTATTACCTTAATAATCAACATTCCTGATATTGTATTTGCCCCGCAAGTCCCTGCATAGTAAATCGTATCTGCTCCTATTTCCACATAGCCGTATGTTATTCCGGTACTATTTCCTGTAATGGTTGCTCCTTTTTTGGAGGTAGCGGTAAATGTTACCGGTGTGCAGGTAAACGCAGGATGGTATGTCAAGAGGTTTATGTCGGTAGTTGGGGAGCAAGTAAGTGTTTGTTGAAGCGCATGGCTGAGTTTAACATCTAAAGGAAGCACACGCCTGCCATCCACAAAACATTGGGCTTGGTAAGGATACACGCCCGTGCCGCGGTCGTTAAAACTTATCCAAAGACTGTCCATTTCCCCGTAAGAACTCAAATTATTTAACACAAATCTAAAGCAATAAGTGTCGCCTGCCATCACAATTAACGGTGTTTCCAATACTTCAAGACGATGGGTTGCGAGGTTGACAAGCAGGGTGTCATTTTTATAAAAAGTTACATAGAAAGGCGAGATTAAGGCGGCATCTCCAATATTTTCAATGCAACCGGTAATTACTACCGAGTCGCCTTCTACCACCATGGCGGGTGGGGTATCCCATACAATATTGGGTGCGGGCCAGAATGAATCACCTGATTTGCTAAGTATGGTTTGTTGTTGCAAGAAGTTATTGTAGGGCTGTTTCCCGTTGGGAAAAATTGTAGCGGGATTCATTTGATATTTTGGTACGGTAAGGTCATCATTAATGTTCACTCCGTTATACATATACTGATTCCACACCTTGCGTGCGGGTGCCCAAGGGTTTCCTGCCGACTTAAATACATTCACGTGCCCATCATTGCTTGCGATGCCTCCATATTGCCCCACTATCAGCAATTCGGCAGAGCCATCGCCATCAATATCGGCAATCACGGGAATTTGCATACAGGTGCCGTATCCGAATGGCAAAACAGCCATTTCATATACGAGCAGCGTAGTATCTGTTTGTGTAATATGGCTTTTTCCGCTTCCGTTAAGGATATACAAATTTTCTTGGTCGCCAAACAATACCTCGTTCATCCCGTCTTGGTTAAAGTCAAACAAGGTTGCGGTGGTAGAGTACGAGTCTTCGTTGGGTATAAAGTTCCATAAAGGCGAAAAACTCATTGTATTGGCATTGTATTTATAACATTGTAAGGACTTTCTGTTTTTAGGATACGAAAGCCCGACTTCTACCGGTGCTCCGCATTGTATCAGCACTTCCAATTTTCCATCATTATCTATATCTGCCACCAAGGGAATGCTTTTTCCTGCAAAGGACGTTGATATGGTTTTCGCATTACTTACTGTATTGTTGTACACGTCCCAAATATACATGGCAACTGTTCCGCTGTTTCCGGGCAAATCTCTATTCGTAATCAAAATATCCAAGTGTCCGTCATTGTTAAAATCCGCCACTTGTACGTGTCCGTCATTCACCACGCCGGGGGGGGGTGCGATGGTTTTGAGTAGCGTAATCGAATTGGTATTTGCGTTTGGATTGGTGATTTTCACGTCGTAGATTTCGTTTCCGAGTATGAGGTTCGGTCGTCCGTCGCCGGTCATATCTGCGGCAAAGGGTACGGAGAGTTTATGGTCGGTTTCTTGCGACCAATCAGCCCAGGATGCCCCTTGATTGCTGCCGCCGGTTGCCGTTCCGAGCAATCTGCCCGTTTCGGCATTGTATATCTTATTGCGGAGATAGACTTCCGGAATGCCGTCGTTGTTAAAGTCGGCAAAGGCGACCGATGCGCCATACTCTCTATATCCGGAAGCGTATGGCTCTCCATGAGTTGCTGTTGACCAAACAAGATTGCCGTTTACATCAAAAGCACGTAGGTGATAATCCATGGTTGCCACCACAATCAAACCCTTTCCTGTGGAGGTTTTCACCAATCCATAAGAGCCATGGTCGTATTCCATGATATAGCCACCCGTTGGCGGCGTGGACGGAGTTGGGGACGGAATAGGTATCTTGGTTTTAAGTGCCCGCGTTAAGCCGTCAAATACAAGGATAGTATTTACGAGTGAAGACCCCGTAGGGTGAGGCGGTGGTGAGTAGTGAAAGCGGTTAGCCGTTGAGAAACAGACTATTTCCGGAATGCCGTCTCCGTCTAAATCGCCCACCAAGGGCATTATCAATGCCGATACGGTGTCGGTGGTTGACCATTTTAATTGGATGCCCCATTCTGAAGCGACCGGGATTCCTGTACAACGCGCCGTATTAATATTATCGGGGCATTTAACCACTGTAATAAACAGTTTTCCTGTTCTTGTATTTCCATCACAAAGAATAGAATAATCGAGAGTATCGCTACCCCATTTGTTATAATTATAAATGATGGATGTGTCTGTAACGCTTGTTGTTGCGTTGAGCAGAGAGGCGGAAGTAACGGTTACTGTTGAGGTAGCACAGGTTAATTCGTTAAGTTTTTTAACGTTTATTTCGTGGTTGCTCCAGCATGTTAAAACTTGCTGGTAAATGTCGGGAAATGTTGCAGGAAGACAGGCAATAGCAGGAAGAACCGTTACGGAAACCTGCGTGCGCGCCGGAGCAGGACAACTACCGCCTACGATGGACGCTTCTACATAATAGCTTTTTGTACTCAACGGCGTGTCGTTCACTGTAATTTGAATAGCACCACCGGTGCCTATTGCCGAACTTAAGGAAGTTCCATTCGAAGAAACAGCAAATACATTATAGGTAACGCCACTTAAACTGGGATTGATTTTAATTACGGGATTTGCTCCTTCGCAAATAGCATCTGCCGACAAAATACTTGAGTTGGGCGAACCTACATCTTCTAAATGGTGAACAATGCTGGGCCACGACGGACACTGGGCATTGGGCTCCGTAACCACAGTATATTCACCCTCATCGTAAATCGTATAAGTATTTACGTTCACCGTTTCTATATAGGTATCATCTTTATACCAGTGATAAGTACCATTAATAAGCGGCGGATTGGTTGTTACGGTAAGCACAAGGGGGTCGCCCGGACACTTTGCTTGCGCGCCTGTAATGACAGGACGCGGGGAGGGCGGCAAAACATCATTAAAATATACTTCACTTACAATATTGCAAGAACCGTTATCTATGGTAATTCTATAATATCCTAAATCGGTCATGGCAGGTTGTTCTATAAAATAAACAGGGTTGGTGGTGAGTGTACCCCAATTATACGGACTGTTGCTTTTAGAAAATTCCCACAAGTAAGAGATGGCCGGACCAATAGTCCCCGGAGAAAGCGTAACCGACATGGTTTCACAAAGTTTGTGGGGTTCCAATTCTCCTATTACCTCTATAACCTGCTCGCCTTGATTGTAAATTCTGAGAATTGAGGTGGTCGTACCGCAACCATCATCCACAAAGACTTCATACATACCCGGCAATATACCGGTAAACATATTGGAAGATTGAGGTCCTATCCATGTACCATAAGTAGCGGGTGGAGTAAAAGAGCGCATTTTATACTGACATCCGACAGGGTTGCCGTGTTTTAATGTAATATAAAGCGTAGCCGAAACGCCATCACAAGCATAACCGCCCGAACGCAGGTTGTCAACCACAGGGGGAGTATATACGGGAATATCAAGATTAAAGGTATAAACACAACCGGAATTCATATCCACCGGAAGATTCGTAACAGGGTTTTTTGCTGCATAGAGCGGAAAAACAACTACCTCGTATTCGCCCGGTGGAAAACTTCTTAATATGCTATTAGATATATTACCATACCAAGAAGTGTTCTGACCTATATATGCCGGAACCGGACATTTTGTTACTGTCGCTTGCCAATAAAAATGGTTTGAGTAAAGAGGTTGCGACGTTGCACCGTTTAATGTAAAACCTGCATCTACGTAAATATCATAAAGCCCGCACGTTGTTGCGTTTGCATAGTATGCCTTCGCATAAAACTCGTCCGCAGGCTTGGCTCTGTTAAAAGGTATTGTAATGGTGTGAGGTTCATCATTACTTGCACCGCAATAATAGGTAATATCTACGTCGTAATTTCCCCAGGGAATATCAGTCCACAGTTCTTTATAATAAATACTAGTAGGATTGTTGCAGATTATTTCGGTTCTGGGGATAAAAGTAGTATTGGGGTCAGTATCTCTTATGGTATATTCCGTACATTGATTCGGAAACAGTACAGTAACAAAAGTGGCTAAAACCGTAGTGTTAAAATCGCAATTGTGAAAATTATTTGAATAAGTAGGCGTATTGGATGATGTCCAGTCAGACCAAGTATGCCAAGGGGTAAAAGGAGGACGCACCAGCGCCACAATAGTATCTGTGGTTTGTGTCCAACTGGCTCCGTTAACTACTGCGTAATATGTATTTCCTTGCGTGATAGCATCTCCGCTATATGCTTCCCAAGTTGCCATATAATTATTGGCTCCCAAAACTAAAGATTTTGCAGCACCAATAGCCTTATCCGTACCACCGGGGCCTGTGCGTTTTTCCCATAATTGTGCAGTATAAGGCGCTTTACAGGCGTAATCCGAAATATAGGCTGGTCCATAGTCGTTATTTACTTTAACTGTAATCGCCGGATTAGGGGTACAGTAATCTACTTTTGGGGTATTGGTAGTTTCTAAATAAAACCCACGGTCATAAGGAAGGTCAACCGCATTGGAATAATAGATATTAGTAGGAGCACACGGGTCTTTTATCACAAAGCGTACTTTATTAGAAGGTTGTCCGGGAGAGGTATGACTAAAATTATTAATGGTTATCCACCAGGGACTAACATAAGGAGTAAAAGTTGAAAGCGTGCCTGTACCGGGGGTAGCGCTTGCCGGATATTCGGCAGCAGATGCCATTACACTAAGTATTTTATCACTTACAAGCGACCAATTATATCCGGAGGGGTTTTGCTGGGTTTGATAAAAAAGTTCTGTTCCCTGAAAAATAAATGACATTTGGCTACAATTCCCAATAACTCCTTTTGAATAAGGTTTTCCTACAACAACACCGGTAAGGGCATTATCGGCAAAAGTGGTAAGCCTGCCATTATCAGTTATTAGCAAACCACTTCCGTTTCGAGTGTTTCCGCAAGCATCTTCTATAATGTAAGAATAAGCGCCTTTTTTAAGGTTATTAACCGTAAGAGAACCTGTTGTATTTCCCGTAACTACAACGGGAGCAGTGGCAAGCGTGGTATTGGTATAAGTAATTTTAAAGGGCTGTCGTCCGCCGCTCCATGCCAAAGAGAGTATGCCATTATGTAAGCAAATTTCTTGTTCATCTACTGCTCCGGATGCCAGCGTTACAGACATGGGCGTGTAAAGGTCATCCACATGTATGGGGCCTCTTACAGTAGGAACACCCGCAGAATTGTTGTCGAAACCTTCCACCGTATAATTTCCTTCCGACAAATAGTCGAAAACTAATGTCGTTTGATTAGGACCTTGTGGCATCCCCGATTCTTTCAATGTAAAATAAGGGGTACCTACCGGAGTGCCGATAATGGTTATTGTAATTTTACCGTTATTGGAACAAGTGGCATCGGTTTTACTAATCGAAAAATTTAATGTTGGCGACTGCGCCCAAAGAGCCTGTCCTAAACATAGAACCCATAAAAGGGTCAAGGTTGTTTTTAAAAGGGTAATTGCTTTTTTCATACTCAAAGATTAATTATGATGGGTAATTGATATTATTTATTGAACATAAATAACATGGCATGCAAAAATATACTTTTTTTCTAAAAGTATAGAAAGGTGCTAATTTGGGGCTAAAACTTAATACCCATCAATCCAACTCCAAGTATCTTCATAATGTTCATGCATAAAGTTGATATACTTTTTAAGCAGGTAGTAATCGTAAGCATCAATGTAGCCATCGGCGTTCAAGTCGTATTTGGGGTCGTAGCCCGAACCTTTGTAGTAAATGCCTTGCTCTATTAGCCTTGCCAATTCTGCGGCGTCGTTGGTAAAGATTTTCAAGTAGGTGGGGGCATCGTCGGTAATAACGTAGCCGGGGATGATTTCGCGGTGTTTTAGATTTTGCACGGCATCGGTATTATTTACCGTAATCTTTGCCCAGCGTACCATGTAGCCCGCTCTGGATATTTCTAAAATGTACGCGCCGGGGGCAACATTAGTGAACTCATAGAAGCCAACGGTGGCGCCTTCAATGGTAAAGGGCGCTTCGTTGTTCAATAATATTCTGGGAGACCCCGGTACGTGTGTTTTTCCGATAGGACCAAAGTTAATGAGTTCTCCATAGTTGGTAAACTCTCCCAATGCGCCCGGATGTTCCGGTGTGTTGGGCACAAATTTCGCTCCCGTATAAGGAACAACGGTGGTGGAATGCAGATGTGCGCCGTTGAAGAATGCAGTAAGCTGTGCTTCTGTGGGTTTTGAACCAAAAGTAGGAACCGCTTTTAGTTTTACCGTAATGGGAAATTGACTGTTAAAGCCTGCGGCAGAGGCATCGCCTTCTCCTCTGTTTACAAACGGGAAAACGGTACCGCGAACGGTAGGATTACTGTCGGGACAATCTACGGTAACCCCCGATTCTGTTTTCTTACAGCCATTTCCGTCTATAATGGTAATGGTATGGCTGCCCGAACCCACTCCGTTGAAGATGTTTGCATTGGTTCCTGTTTGTGGCGTATTGCTATCCAATTGGTAATTGTAGCCGCTTGAAGGGGCGGTTACAGTGATTTTTCCTGTGGTGGCCGGATACGTATCGCAAACCACCGAAGTGGTGATGGTTACAGCAGGCAACGGATTCACCGTGATGTTAATGGCATTTGCCCCTGCAGTGGTGTCGTTTGTACATTCATATTCATTCTCCACCATGACGTAAACAGGGTGGTTAGTCGTTACGGTATAAGTTGTCGGATTGGAAATAAGCCCTATGTTAAAATTCACTCCGTTTGCAGTACTGAACTTCAAATTTGTTGCAAGCGCATGTTGAAGATGGGTTACACGGGTGTATAAATCAATGGTTTGAGTACCGCACACTGCCGTATCGCGAAGTTGCATGGCAGGAGCATATCGTTTGTAAACTTCCAAAACCTCGGAGGTTGCCCGACACATGGGATTATCTACCGTCATGGAACTACCTACTACAAAGCGGTAGTAAACCGTATCGTTCGTTACGGGAATGTTTTCCAAAGAATGAATAGTCATTTCGCCCACACTGGTGGCTACTTCCGTGCCTGTTACTTTTTCCCATAGTGAAAGATTGTTAATATCGTTGGTAGAGGATTTTATCCAATAACCATTCAATGGCAATGTTCCGTTTTTGGTTATATTATTGTCGTCGGTAAAAGAAGCGGTAAGTTTAACACTATTGCCGCCACAGTCGCTTTCAAGCGCAATTTCTACTTCGGGGAAACATACATAGATTTCGATGTCGTCTATTACAAAGTCATTGCCGGACGAACCGGTACCATTGTTCAGTACTCTTAATATTACAGAAGATATTCCATCCGGAACCGCAAATTCAAATCCCCAATTTTTCCATCCTACCAACGGTTGCGGCATATTTCCGGTATAGTATGATACAAGCATATTACCGTTTAAGTCTTCTAATGAATAGATATGATTCGGTGCGTCGGGAAGGTTCGTCAAAAGCATATTATTCACCCATACCGAAAAATACAAGTTTGTACCGCTACACAAATTATCAATTTGACATTCATAAAATTGTCCCGGTTCATCGGCGGCGTTAAATGCTACCAAATAACCTTGTGTCGGGTCATTGGGGAACGTATGGTCGTCTATGTTTTTATCCCACGCCGAATTAGTAAGAACAGCGGTTGATTTGGCAATAGTGTACATACTTGCCCCTAAATTAACATTCGGCGTGCCGAGCGTATAAGTGTAGCCTACCACTTGCGGTATGCCTGAAGGTTTGATTTGTGGGTCGCTTGGACTGTTGCCGCCAAAATCTTCTTTAAAGATTAATGTTCCGTTTAAAATACAATCTGCCACTGCGCCGCCACAACTTTGGCTTAACGACAAGTCTATCCTTACTCTATCAAATATTTCGCTGCTTGTGCGGGGTTCTACCCAGTAAGTTTGAAGGGCGGTTGCATCTTTGCTTACCTGATAAGAATCTGTAGGACCTGCCAAATTATTACCGTTTGTTTCAGCGTCAAACCAATAGTAAGAAACATCTATTACACTCAACATTTCTAAGGTTACGGTTGCCCCCGGACAGGCTATATATTGAGAAGATTTGGTTTTAAATGTTTTACAAGACACCGTAACCCCCGGTTGGGTTTTGGTACAGCCGTTGGCATCTTTAATAGTAATCGTATAGCCGTTTCCTGTTTCAATACCTGAGAATACGTTGGCGCCAACGCCCGTTTGATAAGGAGCGCCATTCCACGAATAGTCGTAACTTCCTGCGGGATTAGTGGTTACGGTTACGGTTCCTGTGGTAGCCGGATACGCATCGCAAACCGTGGAGTAGTTGATGGTTGCCGTTATCGCCGGATAAAGTGATACGCTCTTTGTTTGAGCAAGACCCTCGCCGCAAACAGACTTCGGCGTAACCACAATATTACCTCCTGCACTTCCGGCAGTAACGGTAATTTGATAGGTTCCCTGACCGGAAGTAATAGTCCAACCAGCAGGTACTTCCCACGTGTAAGTTACGTTAACTACATCTGCGACGCTGTAAATATGACCGGTTGTGGTGGGACATACCGTAGCAGAACCGCTAATAATGGGTTGCTCCGGAATCCCAATCAGAGGGCAAGTGAGTTTACGCCTGCCGTCCACAAAACATTGGGGTTGGTAAGGATACACGCCCGTGCCGCGGTCGTTAAGGCTAATCCAAAGGCTGTCCATGGCACCGTAAGAACTCAGGTTATTTAGCACAAATCTAAAACAGGTGTTTTCATTCGGGGCAGCTTGTAACATGGTTTCTAACACTTCAAGGATATTGCCGAGTTCTGTTTTATTTTTATAGAAAGTTACGTAGAAAGGGGTAACCAAAGGAGCATCTCCTATATTTTCAATGCAACCGGTAACTACGGCAGAGTCGCCTTCCACCACCATAGTAGGTTCAATGTTATTAAACCATACAATATTAGGCGTGGGCCAAAACGCACCGCCATTTACATTGAGTATGGATTGCTGCATGAGGAATCCGTTGAAAGGACGCACATCGTCAGATGTACCGAATATGCCATCTGCACCCGGAAATACGGTAGCGGGGCTAATTGGTTGTTTCGGTATGGTCAAATCTTCATTTACATTCAGCGAATAATATGCTGATTGGTTCCATACACCACGCGCCGGCGCCCAGGGACGCCCGTCGGAAGCATACACGCGCAATTCTCCTCTCATGGTCCAGTTAGTGCCATCAGGTTTTCCAATAATGGCTCCTGTTACTATAATCTCGGCAGCGCCATCGCCGTTGATGTCTGCTATGATGGGAAACTCATTGATAGTTGGGCTCTCTACATGGTCGAAAAGTGCGTCCACAATAGGCGGAGTAGTAGAGGCGTCTATAACCCGTAGCTGCGTTTCGTCACGATACACCAATCTGTTTTTTCCATCTTGGGCAAAGTTGAAAATGGTCAAAGTAGTAGAACCCGATGCATCGGTGGTTGGTAAATTCCACTCCATACTTAACAATCTGTTCGTCTTATCGTATTTATAACTGCGAAGGGTTTTATCCCCTGTGACCGCTATTTCCGCTATTCCGTCATTGTCAAAATCTCCGACAAAAGGGCGGGAAGGACCAAAGATATTCCAATATCTAGGGATGTTCGCGATAACGTTGTCATGTATTACTTCTCCTGTACGTGGATTGTAGATATACAATGCGGCATTAGCGCTGGAGGCAAAAGCATTTGCACTCGGACAGGCCACGATTACTTCCAACTGTCCGCAGTTATCTATGTCTGCCACTGCGGTTCCGCCATCTCCTATTTCAGCATGTCCTGTCTTGTCTGCACGCATCTTTAAGGTAAATGTATTACTCGGATTAGCATTATCGAAATCTACCAAATGAATGCCATACACACAATCTCCGCCTATTACTTCCTGTATTCCGTCTTCATCTATATCTATTACAACGGGACAGGATTCAAAACCGTTGCCGCCGCCGCCAGATACAGGGTGTCCAAACCAGCCGAAAGAGCGATTATCATCACGTACATTGGTAGGAGGCATTAGGTTGCCGTTAGCAATAATGTTGCCTGTTTTAGTGTCAATTACTTTATCCAACATCACTGCCTGTGTGCGCCCACTGCCCATAATATCGGCAATAACCGGAGAGACAGTCGCATAGATACTATGAGGGGTATAAATGGTAGCCCATGACTGTGTCCACGAAGTAGTGGACGGGAAAGTAACAGGAATGCCGCCGGTTAAATCATATTTATACAATTTCATGTCTATAGAAGAAGCGTAAAAAATGGAGGCATACGGATTACCGTCCACCTTGGCGATGGCTAAAGGTGAATGAGGATTGATGGTAGAATTGACAGGTAGCGGTATTTGGTATTTTAAATACAACGAATTGGTTGTTTTGGTAAAGCCGTAAACATGAATGGCCGTTGAATTGGATGCATTGGTAGGAGTGCCTCCAGAATGATTCATTACCAATATTTCTACTTCACCATCACCATCTATATCGCCCGCTATAGGATTGGTAGTAATATTCACTTCGGTAGCGGAACGTGTAAGTTCCCTAATGTCAAATTCAATTTTCGGCGGGTCGTCAAAACAATCGGCGGTAATAATATTATCAGGGCAAGCTATTACCGTAATAAAGAGCGTTCCGCTTTGTGTAATGCCGCCGCAAATAAGTGTAAATTCTACAGTGTCTGCTCCCACTACCGGCTTGTTGCTAATGGTGGCGTATTTATATACTACATTGCTGCCGTTGTCGCTTACCGCTGCACCCAATTTGGTGGTGGCACCGGAGGTGATGCTCAAACTTGGAGAATTACAGGGGCTAATACCCAATCGTTTAGCCAGGTTAATCGTGTCGGTTTCCCAACAGGTTATAACTTGGGCGTACACAAGACTTCCAACTCCCATTACCGTAAACGGAATAATAACTTTAGCAGGGAACCCGGCATCTGAAATAATGGCGGCATTGGTCATGGTTACGATATAATTGCCCGCAGCATGAAAGGTGAGCACCCCATTAGTTACGGTGTAGGTTGTGGGTCCGGCAGTAACGGGACTTCCGCCCTGTTCTATGGAAAAGGCCGTATAGATACTGTTAAATAGATTCTGCGCCGGTGTGAAAGTTACCGGAACGCCGGTGTTAACTGTTCGAGCCGCCAAGGTTTGTGTTCCCAAATGCTTATTAACCGGAGCGCTTATTTTTAGGTGTCCTGCGTATAAGTCGGAAAGTTGCAAGTGGTTTCTGTAGCAGTATAATTGTTTTAATGCCGTATTGAAATCCAACTTCAAACTGTCTAATTCGTTGTCATAGCAATATAAATATTCTAAAGCAATATTGGCGTTCACGTTCAGGTCGGTTAGGTTGTTATTGCTACACCATAAGCGTACCAATGCCGTATTGGTGCTCACGTTCAGGTTGTTTAACAAATTATTCTGACAGCGCAAATCGGTCAATGCTGTGTTGGCGCTCAGATTTAAACTACTTATCTGATTGTTGTTACACCATAAAACCTTTAACGATGTATTGACGCTAATATTCGGCAAACTGCTTAGACCGTTGTTGTGCAATAACAAACTCTCTAATGCCGTATTGTTGCTTAGGTTTAAACTGCTTAAACTATTGGGGCTGTTATTATTGCAACATTCTATATGGGTTAACGCCGGCGCTCCGCTTACGTTCAAACTGACGACCTCGCATCCGTCCATGAGCAAGTACGTAAAACGGCAATCTACCGTACTTGCAGTAATGGTAACATCATAAGTACCGGCAGTACCATAAGTATGGCTTAGCGTTAGGAGGTTAATATCTCCTGTTTCTGTTTCAGGAGAACCTTCGCCCCAGTCTATGGTAAGATTTTTGCCGTAAGTGGCGCACAGGTAAAAACTCTTTTCACTGGTGCCGGCAGTCCATTTAAAGGTGATTACATCTTGAGCCGCCAAGTTAAAACTCAAAATGGTAAAGGCTAATAGCCCACCCAAAAATTTATAACTTTTGTTTCCCATCTTTTTCATCTTTTTCATTTTTTAGATATTTTGATATTAATTATATACTGACATCATTGGTTTATACGGTTTTAACGCCAACTAACATGTTGATTGGTAAGAAAAAAATTGATTTAAAAAGAGGGGTCGGTTTATATTATTCCAATAACCATCCTATTGCATTTTTACAGATAATGCCGTTGTAAACAGGCTCTTCGGGGTCTAATGATATCACGAATTTGGGATTGTGGTTGCGTATGCCGTCAAAAACAGAGAGTTCTCGTTTGCGTGTGCTTTCGTCTCGCAGGGTTAATGCTACCTGATAATAATGCGTATAGCCCTGATGGCTTGTCGTTACAAAATCCACTTCTTTATCATTTGTTTTACCGATAAAAACGGTTTTGTAACGCCGTAAAAGTTCCAAATATACTATATTTTCAAGTAAATGCCCTCTGTTTATATTTGTCTCTCTGCCGAGCAATGCCGAAATGAAACCAATATCCACACAGTAAAATTTGTTTAGAGTTTGCAACATTTTTTTACCTTTTATATCGTAACGAAAAGTTTTGTAGAGTAGAAAACTGTTTTGTAACGCCAAAAGATAATTTTCAACGGTTTCATTGTCGGTTTTATTACCGTTTGCCGTAACTGTTGTTGCAATATTGTTTGGCGAAACAATGCTTCCAATACTGTCAAGCATAAATTGAACGATGTTTTCAAAATCGAAAGCCGATTTTATTTTTTTTCGTTTATAAATATCTTTCTCCAAAATAGTTTTATAGACTTGTTGTAAATACGGCGTAATTTCCGGATAATTATTTATTTTTATAATATTTGATACTTCCGGCAAACCGCCATAGGTCAAATAATCTTCAAATATTTCAGTTTTGCTTTTGTGTTTGTCGAAAGCCGAGTTAAATTCTTTAAATGAAAGGGGCAAAACCGGAATCTCAATATATCTGCCGGTTAAAAGCGTAGAAAGTTCAGATGACAAGAACCACGCATTTGAACCGGTTATGTACAAGTCTATAAAGTCTTTCACAAATAAACTGTCTGCTAATTTTTCAAATTCGGGCACCATTTGAATTTCATCTAAAAAAACGTAATTTATTGTGTTTTTGTCAACGATACGCATCAGATAGTCGTTCAAGAGGTGCCGTTCTAAAAGCGCTTCATTTTCCATTTCTTCGAGATTGAGATAAATAATGTTTTTTGAATTAACTCCCAACTGCTGCAACTCTTGCTGAAATTGTTTAAAGAGGGTTGATTTTCCAACGCGGCGAAGTCCTGTAATTACCTTTATAACCTTTATTCCAAGCAGATTTTTTAATCTTTCAACATATTGTTCTCTTTTTATCATAATCGTAAAATTTCAAGTTTTTATAAACTTTTGCGGTTTTGTATTTCCGCAAAACTATTAAAAAAGTTAAACTTTTGCGGTTTTAAAATTTACCTGCAAATAAACATTTTTTCTTACTAATCAAGATGTCAAAGAACGCTTTTTTTATTTTTCTATACCTACAATCATTTATCCTTTATGCAGCGAACAGTATAGCCACTCGCTGCGCTGCCAGTGGTGGCGCGGCTGAACGTGCTACCGTTGGTGCTCAAATAACTGCCTACCGTACTGTCCCACCAAGAACCGTTCGTACCCCAACTGCCCCACGTCCCTGCAGAACTGCGATTGCCTGCCATCGAGGAAGTATTGTACCACAAATTACGCCCTTCGGTAAGAGTATTGCTAAGAGTGGTAAAAATACCGTTTGTACCAGTACCACTCGTACCGATAAGTTGCGCCTCTGTTGGCAAACTCCAACCGGCAGGGCATGCATTTAAAGCAGCAGGGTGGTTGTAATAATAACCACGCTCGCCGGCAGAATGACCTGTATATGTTGTCCAATACTGTGGAGAAGTAGTAGAACCGGCAGTACCGGCAGCGGGACCAACGGAAGCGCCAGGGGGTACTTCTTTCAAGTTTTCAACCATCCAGCAACGCATTTCGCCATCGGTCATATACTCGTGCGTTAAGTAAGTGTTTGCGCCTATCTTCATTGGAGCGGCAGTGCCGCCGCAACCGCACGGGTCTTCTTTGATACAACGCACAGATGAGCCAGTTGACTTATTTATGTTGCTCGTGCTCTGCGTACTGCTACTGAAGGTCAGGTAATATGCGTTGGTAGTGCTATTAACCGTACTATTCCAGTAGTAGCCAACATTATTGCGATTGGTCAACTGCCCATTAGTGTTGCTGCGATAGCCAGCGGCGGGCAAAAACAACGCCTTACCGATTTTTGCGCCGGAATTAAAGTTTGTACTACCGGCAGTCCAAGTACCCGGTTTGCTCCAAGTACCGTTGTTATTTATCACACCAGTCCACTCTGTATTCGTTGGCACGCGCCAGCCCGAAGGACAAGGATTAGGGGTGGGTCTGGTTGCCAAATCCCAATCATCAGAAGTAGATGGAGGTGTGCCACCCACAGTGCTCCAAGCAGCGTTATTAGAAGGACCGAAAAGGTTACCACCGGGGTCTTTGGCAGTATTTTGGTCATCTGTCATAGTCAAAGCCACTTGTCCGGTACCCCATTTGTACTTGGCACCGTGAATACCGGCAGCAGGTGTAAATGGGTGTAAGGTGTTGTTGGCGCCCAGATTATGGCACATAAATTGTTTCCATACTCCGGGAGCAGTGTATGCGCCGCAGCCGACCTGAACTTCATATTCGGCAGTGCATCCCAGCGCTACGGTGTATGTGATGGTTACGGGACCTCTGCATGTTCCGGCAGTTACCAAGCCCGTTGAACTGACTGTGGCTATTGTGTTATCATCGCTCGACCAGGTGCCGGGAGCAGTATTTCCCGTAACAGACAACTGGGTAGTGTTATAAGGCGCAGCAATTACGCCGTCTCTGTCGGAAATCACTTCCACTCCGGAGATGGTTCCGGCGGAGCAGGGAGCGGAAAGGATGGGACTTTGCACCACTTTACCCATAAATGATTTCAAAATAGGTAAATTGGTACCTGTAGCCACATGCGTACCTACTGTGTAAGTACGCGTCCACGGACCCGATGCGTCGAAGAGCCAGCCGTTGCCGATATAGTGTGCTGCATTTGTTGCTGTTGCATTTGCAAAGTTTATGTCGGCGCCATTATCCGATGTTGCGTCTGAACTTGCTACTGTGCTGCCGTTAAGTAACATAGATGAATAGGCGTAGTTGCCTGTTCCGGTATAAGCAACACAAGAGGAACAAGCAAAAACTCTGACATCGCACGAACTGGAAAGTATAGCACTAACCGAAGGATTTAAAGCATAACAATTTTTTACAATATTATTAAGTGCAGTTGCTCCAATAATACCGGCGTTGTAGTGTTGCGTACCGCTAATTGTTCCGGTTGCATAGCAGTTGGTTATTGTACATGCGTTTTCCATTGCACGAGATGCTATGCCACCTGCACTTGACCAGCCGTTTTTGGTAGGTGTTTCCGTCAGGGTAATATTCACAGTAGAGTAGCAATTTTTTATTGTTGTTCCGCCTTGCAAATAACAAACCATACCCCCCACAAAGCAGTCGCCTTTTATACTTCCTGTAATAAAGCAGTTTTCAATAAGCGCATTATTATCAGCAATCATGGCTAATGCCGCGCTTTTTCTCATACCGTTAAGATTAAGATTAGTGAAAGCAATGTTCTTTATAGTACCGCCTTCAATGCGATTGAAAAATGCCGCCTGATTGTCATCCGAATGTAAAGCATCCATAGTCAGTCCGCTAATGGCATAACTATTACCATCAAAAACACCTTTAAACGCTGTGCTTAGCGCCGTGTTTGTAGATGCGCCGCCTGCTGTTGTCCAGTTGTTTCCGCTCACCGGCGTTGGCATAGTTATATTTTCATATAATTCATAATCTTTTGCCAGATTGCCGGTTTGCAGATAGTTAGGTGTAAATGCATTAATACCTGTAACGGTTGAATTTAACGTATTTGCCGTTGCAAAGTTGATAAGCAGGAACGGTTTAGCCGTTGAGCCGTCTCTGAGGTCGGCACCGCGCACGGTGTTTGTTACAATGGTTTTAACAAGACTACTGCTCGCGTTGGCAAGATATACGGTATAGGTGCCGTCTGCGGTTATCGGAATACCATCTGCAATATTAAACGCTGTTCCGTTGGTTGTAAACCATCCTGCCGTCTGTGTGCCGGTTGCCCATTTTGCCGTTGTGGGCGTTACACCGGTGCTGTTTACCAAAATTTTATCAACCATATATAAATCTGCTCCAACGCTTCCGTTCTTTTTCCATTTGTTTGGAGCGGTTTTGTAATTGTTGTAAGCAGATGCGGGGTTTATTGTTGCAAGAGACAAAGTGAAGTCAGGGGTCAGCGACGCTTCTTTAACGCAACGAACGCTGTGACCGCTTGCTCGGTTGTTGATATTGGATTGGTCCACGTTGGTATTAGAGAAGTACAAGGAGAAAGCGTTCCTAATACTACCACTAGTAGTAATACTATTACTCCAATAGTACCCGTTCGTACCCACGTTGCCGTAAGTGCCACCGCTGTTGGTGCGATAACCGGCAGCGGGCAAGAAGAGGAGAATAGGATTCGTATAATTAGCATTTGATAATAAGTTAGTGCCGCTTGCCAAGCCAAGGGCATTCCAATCGGAAGTGCGGTAAATAGCGTAGCCGCCGGGAGTGCCTGTTGCCCAACCGGTATTACTTACTTTTGCTAGACCGCTGCCACACGCTACGGCAACCCACGTATAGCCGGTAGTAGTATTCCAAATTCCGGTAAGTCCACTTACGTTAGTACTTGCCGTGGAAGCATCGCAATAATTGCCCAACATCTCCCATTCATCCTGAGTAGGGATGCGATAACCCGAAGGACAGGGGTCATTACCCGTTTTTGCACCTTGCTGGTAAGTATTACCCGCATTAACTCCGGTACCGGGTTGACCGCCGCCGGGTGTGGGAGTATCAATACTAACGCCGTTACCCCAAAGATTATCGCACTGTCCACCACTCGTACACTGAGCAGCAGAAGCGGTAGTGGGAACACGCCAATCGTAAACATTAGCGATACCATATACAAATTTACCCATGAAATTGGAATGGTTAATCTGACCGGTAGTACCATCATAAGTAATGGCACCGGAAACATTGTTATTAACCACAATGTTGTTCGCTGCCCCCACGGTAGCCGGACGCAATTGGTATCCGTTATCTGAACCTTTACCGGAACGGCCCCACTGGTATAAATCACCAAAAACCTGGCTGCTATTATTCGCCTGCGTATTATTGGCAAGATACTGCATCTGCTTGAATGGAGTATCGTATGTCATATCTGCACCCAAATTGATAGGATAAAATTCGAGCATGGGAGGTATGGTAATCATCATCGTTATTTCATTAGAAGTCACCGAAGTTGGGCTGGCGCAAGTAGCGTTGGAGGTCATTACGCAGGTAATTTTATCGTTGTTTGCAAGAGTAGCAGGAGTAAATGTTGTAGAATTTGTGCCTGCAATAGTGCCGTTAACTTTCCATTGATAACTGGGTGTGCCGCCATTTGTCGGTGTTGCCGTAAAGGTTACGGAAGTGCCTGTACAGGTGGGGTTGCTGCCGGTGGTTATGGCAATGCTAACCGCAGGGGTAAGAGTTGGGTTCACCGTAATCGTTCCACTTATGGTTGCTGCCGTACAAGGCGCAGTGTGCCCGCTGGTAGTGATGGTATAATTGTATGTACCTGCAACACTTGGCGTTCCGCTAATGGTGTTCGAACTGTAGTTTATGCCGGCAGGAGTGCTTGGCGTCCAAGCTATGGATGAACCCGTTGCGCTACCCCCCAAAGTAAATACTATGTTAGTGATAGCTGTGTTTTGACAAACGGTTGGACTTTGAGTGCCACTGGAACGCGTAATACTGGATGGTGCGTTCACCGTAATCGTTCCACTTATGGTTGCTGCCGTACAAGGCGTAGTGTGTCCGGTAGTAGTGATGGTATAATTGTATGTACCTGCAGCGGTTGGCGTTCCGCTAATGGTACGCGTTGCTGTACTGTAGCTTATGCCGGCAGGTGTGCTTGGCGTCCAAACTATGGATGAACTTGATGCGCTACCACCCAAAGTAAATACTATAGGAGTGATGGCTGTGCTTTGACAAACGGTTGGGCTTTGAGTACCACTGGAAAGTGTAATACTGGATGATGCGTTCACTGTAATCGTTCCACTTATGGTTGCTGCCGTACAAGGCGCAGTGTGTCCGGTAGTAGTGATGGTATAATTGTATGTA
>Ga0209628_10000699_pt1 | contig 20874 bp, 10 predicted proteins | sample TergutCu122P4_FD_187285 | JGI IMG/M metagenome (GOLD analysis project Ga0209628, IMG submission 187285) | Cubitermes ugandensis P4 segment gut microbial communities from Kakamega Forest, Kenya - Cu122 P4 (SPAdes) (version 2) | ecosystem: Host-associated > Arthropoda: Insects > Digestive system...
CAAAACATTAAATACAATAATATTAGAAAAGCGGCAGTTTATATAATTTATAAGCTGTCGCTAATCTTGTTAATTACGGTTTTGCGGTAATTACGACGGTACTGACGGATTATACTTATTTTCTGCGTTTTTCATTCAACCGTAAGGCGTATTTCTTTCGTATGTCCGTTCCATATTAATTTTCCATACTTCCCCAACAATTCAAAATCTATCAATGTTCGTCCGTCTATCGCGAAACTCTCTACTAATTTGCCGGACAAATACGTTTTAATATCGGTATATAAATATTTTTGTTTGAATGTGCCGGGTTTATTTGCCGTATCTTTTTTTACGGGCAGCGGTTCAAATATTTTATTTTTATTAAGTTCGACTTTTAATGTTTTGTCCGTTCCGTTCCAAGCTACATCAAAGCAGTATTTAGCCAAATCCTCGACAGCAACCAATGTTTTGCCCTTGATTACGCTTGTGGGTATTGCTTTGTCGTTGATATAGGCTGTTATATCTGAGTACAGCACGTCGCCGATTTTATCGCCAACTTTCAGACCATTCGCTTTTATCCATGCTTCGCGTTTCTCTTTTGTGTCATAATTGCCCGCGAGGTAGCCTTCGGGGTCAATAACGGCGAAATAGACAAGGCTGGGTTTGAAATCGTCGTCAAAAATCCCTCCGCTGCCGTAACCTATCCAATTAGTGAAGTCATATATGTTAAAAGTGATATTATCGATGTATTTGGAATATTTTTTTACCAATAAAAAGTTTTTCGCGAACAGCTTGGCTTGTTCAGCATAAAAATCAGGGTATATATTTAGAACATTTTGCCAATCGTTGAAACTTACTAAATCCGGTCTCCATATGTCACCTACAAATATGTTTAATTTTGCCCCTAAAGGAATAAAACGATTGATTACTAATTCTATATTTTCCCCTCCACACCAACCTCCTACAATTTCTATCAATAACCGTTCGGGTTCTGTATTACGCGGGTCTGTTTTCCACTTCTCGTTGAGTTCTTTTATCATATCAATATTAATAAAATCTCTTACATTATCGCCTATATTATCACCGCAAGCAAGTTTAGCTTTCGGATCGGCCAACCGGGCAAATACATAAGCGTCGTAAATAAAATCAGTATCGCTCTCGCCTTTTGATTTATCCGCTCCGTTTGCGTAAGCCGTGCGCCACGGATTCCAAAATTCATTGCCACCGGGTATCGCACCCCGCCAATCTCCGTCGTAAACCTTATTATAATTATAATTAAACAGATTTTCGCCGATAATTCCCCAAGAATATATTTTCCCTGCAAAATGTCCGGCAATTTCATTGATATTCGCTTCCAAAATGGCTTTTGCCTCCGAACGGTTGATTAATGTGCCGTCAGGTTTTTTCGCAGGCAGGTTATTATCGGAAGAAAGAGATAAAATAAGCACGTCGGCGCAAACTTTAACTCCCGCTTTGAGTAAATTATTCAAAGCCTCGTCTTGGTATCTAAACCCTTTGATATATTGTCCGCCGACAAAAAATTTTCCTTTTTCGTCTGGCTGCATAGGAATTGCTATCTGGTTTAAATATACTAAACCAAAATGACGTTTATTAATTTCAAAATAGGCTTTATTCATTGCCGGAAAATCTGACGAAAGGTCGCTTGATATTAGAAAATCGTTTTTATGACTTTCTTGTATTGAGGGAAGCCGTGCAGCCGCGGCAATATTTTCATTGACTTCTGACCTTACAAAAGAAAAATCGTCAATGTAATATTCAGCCTGACAATTCATGTCAACCAAATCAATTACAATATTACCGATGGCAATATCCGATTCGCTGAATACCACCCTGTATTTTAACTGCCGCCAACCGTCCGATACGGAAACAGGTTTGCTACCAAGCCCTCCCGCTATATTGTCGGGCGACAACCCAACAGATAAGCCCATCGAAATATTTGCGAAGTTTTCTCTTTTTATAAGCACCCACATGGAAATATCATATATGATGTCGGGTTCGATATATTCTTCAACATTCAGTTTTATCCCGCACCAGTTCCCTTTCGGGTATGTAACAAACAATGAATTTTTCCCAGAATGTGCCTGTTCGCCCGTAACGGTCAGATTTGCCTCATAAGCCGGTGCAATGTCGCCCGTTTTACCGTCCTCGAAGTCGATAAGTTTGAATTGTTTTGCTTTACGATTAGGATTAAATTTTTCAAAAGAAAAATTGTCAATGTAATATTCAGCCGTATCGTCGTGGCATTGTAAAACAAGTTGTAAATTGCCGCTTTCAATCTCTTTTTTGCTGAATATTGCCCTGCATTTTATTTTTGTCCAGTTTTTATTGGAAATATAAGAACCTCCAAGAAATCTAAATGCAATTGATGAATTTGCGTAGATTGCTATATTGACGGTTTTCGCGGATTTAAGCCGCGCCCAAACAGTAATATCGTAAGGAGTATCCACTTCAACGTATTTATCGATGTCGATCTTTATTGATTCCCAGCCTTCTTTGCGGTTTGAGACAAGCAGGGAGTTTTTCCCCGATTGGGACTGTTCGCTCGTCACCGTCAGTTTTACGCTGTCGGGTCTCGGCTCGAAACCGCCTGTTTTGCCATTTTCAAAGTCGATGATCAGCGGCAAGGTTTCACCCGCCGCCTGAACAATAACCGACCCAACCGGAATTGATACCGAAGTAACTAAAACAGTTAAAATTAAGATTGAGATTATACGTTTGATTTTTTTTGATTTTAACATATGGTTTTCCCTCATTTTTCGTATATTATATAAATTATACATATCCGCCGTCACTATCACAAGCGACGCGGATAATATTTCTTAATCATTGTAAACCATTATATCATATTATCTCGGAAATCTCGCCTCGACTGACGGGAAATCCGGGAATTTTGCGTGCGGGTGCGTTTGATACCAGTAAACGGTTGAAGCGATGTCGTCGGTGAGCGGTTCGTATTTTCCGTTGGGATACCAGCCGAGCGCCTGTATCGTTACTTTGATTTCTTTTTCAAACCTGATCGGGTCCATGATATGAAACCTGTAAAGCCCGTGCTTGGGGATTTCCCCGCCGTTGCCGTGTTTCCAGAACGGATAGCCTAAGAACGGCGTTGAGAACGTATCCCCGAATCCCCATGCGCCGCCGAAATAATCTTCCGTACCCGTTCCGCAGTATGTGGGGTATTCGCCGTCTCCGTCGATATAGCATTTGAGTTCCCCCTCGCCCCACCAGCCGTTCGACATCTGCTCCCATGCCAGATAAACCCCGGTATATTGCCCCTGTCCCTGAACGCCGTCGAGTATGATATGTTCGGGATATTCCCTCGACGTCATCGACCTCCGCCATTGAGCGTGAAAATACGCCATATTTTCGGGTATATCGCACAGCATATAATCGAATTGATAAAAGAATCCGCCGATATCTTCGGTGTGGCAGTTTTCGACCGTTATTTTGCATGATTTCCTGAACGACATCGGGAAATAGCTGTTGAATCCCCCCGACGGATTGACTGAAATCGGCAAAGAATTGATTCTCGCCCTTAATCCGTGGCCGCAGCAGAAAAAATCGCCTACGGGAACTTCGACGGACGGATCTTCTTCCCCGTCCCAATACATTCTCAAAACGCAGTTTCTGTACGCTATTTCGCCTACGGTGATCCATATATGCGTGATCGAGCCGGGTCCGTCGACGTCAACAAGGGTAGTGAGGGATTTTTTCGGCAAGGTTATGCACGGGCGGATTTTCCAGCCTACGCCCAACGCGCTTCCCGCGTTATACGCGTCGGGAATCACTTTTGCCCCGCCGCCTTTTTCGCCGTTCGGGTTTTCCGCCGAAATGGAACGTGTTTTCGCGTTTGATAAAAGACCGATCGAATCAAGATTTGTAAACATAAAATTTTTACCTCGTTTCTATTTCTATTTTTTATTTTTGTTTTTAATTTTTATTTTTGTTTTTTTTATAAAACCGAAATTACGCCGATATCATGCCAGCCGTCGGAATTGCGCCCTTCGTTGGCGAGCTTAATTGCGGGACTGTCGTCGAACCTGCCGGTGATCGCTGTCTGTAACATATAACCGCCTGCGGCAATATCCGCGGGTATCACAAAATTTTCGGTAAAGACTATATCCCCCGGCAGCCAGGTTGTTATATCAGCGTCTGATTTGAATATATAACTATAACTGTCGTTCTCGCTTTTTAATCTGAACGCGAGCGGGTATTTATAATATATCGGCGCAACTCCGAGGTTTTCCCACCACGATTTGATATGCAATTTTTCACCCGGTTTGACCTGGCCGCTGTATCTCACTCGGCGAACCGCGAAACGGTAACCCATTTTTTTGAGCCAGCGTTCGACGTTGGGCCGCCATATCTCCGGTATAGGAGACGATTTTGCGTTAAACGAACTGATATGCCATTTTAATGACTGATCAATGATATAATCTATATCCCAGCCTTTGTTTAACCAGCGCTGCACGACCCAGCAAACTTCGAATGACACCGGTCCGGTTTTCCATGCGTCGGACAATCCAAACTCGGTTATATTTTCGGGGTATATCGTGTACATATGCGACCAGTTGTCGCTGAACCCGCCCAAATCTCCGAGGCAGTCGGCACGATAACCGATTTTGCCGCTTTTTGCTTTGCAATAATTATGATGCCTCGGGTCGTCTGTCAGCAATGACATAAGAGGTGTTTTCCTGAAATGATCGATATAAGCGTCCGCCAATTTTTGCATAGTCTGTTCCGATAAATTTTCACAGCCGGCTCCTTCTCCCCAATAACCGATAAACGACAGATCCACGCTGTCAAGATCGGGATGCCCGTCGTATCTGTCTGCAATCGCTTTGACCAATTCACTAAAAGATTCGGCATATAACGGATTTTCCGGATCGGTTCGCCAGCCCTGCCTGACATCGGGTTCAAATCCCACGGTTTTTCTGTACCATTCCGGCACATCCTGATCCTGGCCCATACCGTACGGCGCGATCCTTAACATAAGCGTCTGTTTTCTTTCGCGCGCCGTTTGTAAAGCTTTATCGAACATATCCCATCTGTACCGCCCGCGTTCGGGTTCTACAAATTTCCAATACACCCGCCAGTACGCCATTGTCGTATCGGGATGGTTTTCGTTTTTCAAAGAACCGTTCCCGTCCCATTCCTGATATTCGATGGGATACCCTTCCGTCCAGTCATGGCCGTTTTTACCCAATTCGTTTAATTTATCGCCGTTGAAACGCTGAAAAGTCATAAAACCCATATGCGGGTTGTTGAGCAGTTCGCCGGTCGCGAGAAAACATTTGCTTTCGTAAATCATTTCGTCCATAAATATTCCCCTTTCACTTTATTTATTTTATTATTTTAATAAAAAATAATAAATCTTTTCCGTACCGTGATTTTGCAATAAATATCTCCCCGCCTGAGTGCGTATCAATTTTACGCCGGTTGCCTCCGTTTTATATACCCAATTTTCGATTTGGGATTGATCCATATTCGCAAGCTCAAATGTCGGAAGCAGCCAATCGTATTCTATATCCAAATCTTCAGCCAGCATATTGCACGTCAGCAGAGGCGATACGGACGGCTGAAAATAATTTATGCCGCATTTTGCAAGATAGGGCAAATGGGCGCGGCTCATACCTTCGCAGTGTAAAAAGCGGGAATTTGTCGCGTTTAATCCTTTATAAAATTGATTCCAGTACGGGATCACAAATTCGTCGTACATACCGGGCGCCACAAATCCCGCGAAATCGTCGCATATGCCGATATCGCTTTTTGCGATATGATTAATTTTATTGATAAACTTTTGATATTTTATGATGCTTTCGGTCATAAGAAACAGAAACTTTTTTGATTCTTCGGGTTTTTCGTACATATTTATATAAAAATCCTGGCCGCGCATCAAAACCGCGGACGTCACCGGGCCTTCTATACCCAACCCTGAAAAATTTATTTTTTGATCCGGGAAATCTTCTTTTATTTTTTGATAATACGCGTCGTATAATTTAAATAAACCGCTTTTTGAAAAATCCCAATCGCGTTCAAGCCATTTTATGCCTTCTTCGATACTGTCAACCATTTTCACCATATTCGGGTCGGAATTTTCGGGATAAACCATTTTCGCGCCGATACAGCCGAGATGCCCGTATGACAAAGGCGGGCAGGTCAATCCCGGCAAACTCATATATTCCATAACATCGCCGAACATATCGTTTACAGCGCGCCTGCCTGTTTCAAATGCTTTTTTAAAAACTGCCGGATTTGTGTAATATTCGGCAAAACCCACTCCGCTTAAATAAATAAACGCGTCGATATAGATTTCCACGGATTTGTTTGTTTTATTTTTCATTCTATCAAAACCCCTTTTTATTAAAAATATCAGGCGTCGAACAGCCGCACTCCGATTTCGTGGCTCATACGCAAACAATGTCCCCGAGGGTGCGGCGGATGATTGATCATATCGTCGTATATATTCAACGCCGCAAGCGCGCCGTTACCGTCAGCCAGCGTAAGCGTTAACCTGTAAACCCCGCCGGCAGTTAAATCCAACGGCAGCGGATCAAAATATAATACGCCGTCGGCGGGTATGTCCGTATATTTATCTCCCGCGATTATCGTTTGCCCTCCGGAATCCGTGACCGTCCACGACAGCATATATCCGCCGAGAGGTTTTTCCAAATCGTTCACCGCCGTGATTTCCAAAGCGCCGTTTTTGATTCTTCCGATCAGGGCGACCGGCCTGTTTGCTTCTTCAAACGCCCGCAGCCCTTTTTTCGGCACGCCCCACCAATCGTAAACCCCGTAAAAACTCTGCGGACACAAGTCGATAAACATAAACTGGAAATAACCGGCGCAGGGCGTATACCGTTTTAATCTAAATTCTTCCATTACATATTTTAATAACCTGTACTGGTATTCCTGTAATTCGGGCAGCTTATTTTCAAGCGGACCGACGCGGTCATATAATTTACGCACGCGGCGCAGGTTTTCTTTGACCGGCGGCGAATCCATGCCGAATTCGGTGTTTAATCGCTGATACGATACGTTATAATCGATATAATTATTATCGTCGAAACATCCTGTGTAATCATGGGTATCGCCGCTGTCCGCGTCGTTTTCGTAGCATGAGCCTTTGATATACGGACGGTCCGGATCGGAGCTTTTTAATATTTCCATAAACTGCGGGCCCGGCGCGCCGTCCATAAAATCGCGTTCGGCAGTTCTTGCGGGGCATTGCGGTTCGTTCATTACGACCCAGCAAACTATGGACGGATGACTGCGCAGATCCCTGACCATATCCGAAAATACTCCGGACGCGCGTTTTGTAAATTCAGAATCGACCGGATGGCACCAATTAAAATCCGAATCCTGAAAAACCATCATGCCGAGTTCGTCGCACACTTCGTAAAATGACTGCCGGCAGACATGCACATGAATTCGCAGGGCGTTTATGCCCGCTTGCTTAGCCGCAACGACGTCGCGGCGGTAACGTTCGCGGCTCATCGCCGAAACATACACATCGGGAAAATAAGCCGCGCCCCTTAAAAATATGCGCCGTCCGTTTACCGAAAAGCGTATTTCGTCTTTTGTCCGCAATAATTCCAGTTTCCGCACCCCGAATTTTACGCTGCGGGTAAAATATATATGGCCGTCCGAGGCGGCCGCCCGGACGCGCAATTCGTATAAATTCGCCGCGCCGCGTTCCCACGGTTCCCAGAGTTTCGGATTGATAAACGAAACAGCCGCATCCACGCGAGTCTCGCCTGCCGAAAGCCGCCGGGTTTCGTTTAAAGACGCGACTTCCCTCCCGGAAATAACTTCATATACCGTATAATTTAAATCAATATCGCGGTTTTTATCAGATCCGACAACCGCCGATATATTTACTTTCGCCGAATTTTTTTCGGGTTTCGCCGTCGCTTTCGGAAGGGCGTTCATCGTGACCCCGTCATGATACAGGATCGAAACGCCGCCCCAGAGGCCGACCGGGTTCACGTCGCGCTGAATAAAAGTATCCGCGTGTTCGTAAGTTCCTTTGAACATGCCGCATATGCGCATATGCACCCGCCTGTCTTCATATCCGGGTACGATTTTATCGTCCCACGGGGATTCGACCCGCAGGATCAGAAGATTTTTTCCGTCCCGTTTGAGCATTTTGCCTATTTCAAAAGCAAAAGCCGAAGAATAGCCTTCATGTTCCCCGAGATATTCGCCGTTAAGCCAAACTTTGCAGTAATAATCCGCGCCCTCTATGCGCAGCGCCGCGTTTTCGGATGCGTCCGCGGGTATTTCAAATTCGTTTTTATACCACCACGGCGCATGATTGAAATAACGCAGTTCCCTCCCGAAATACGGAGTTTCCGACAATATAAGCTGCAAATGCGAAAGATACGGCAGCTTTTCCCATTCAGAGATAAGCCTGAATACATCGGTATCGGCAAACCCCGGCTTATAAAGCCCCAGTTTTTCCCCCAAATTGTTGACGTCCTGCAAAATATTCCAGCCGTCTTTTAAACTTATTGTTTTTTCCATATATTCCCTCTGTTTTACTGATTTCTGATTTTTGATTTTTTATAAAAACTATAAAAAATTTGGCGCATGATAGATCCGCATGCCATATTCATGCGATACCCTGTCCGGATGGCCTTTGGGGTGTTCCGGATGCCTGAACGCGTCCCGGTATATGTTTTGCGCGATGATCTTATCTTTTTTGTCCGTCAGTTTGAGCGCGACGTTATATGATAAAATACCGTCGACGTCAAATGTAAAATCGCACGCGCGGAGAACCGTATCCGCGCCGATATATATTTCCCGCGCGCCTTCGCATACCGTTTTGCCGTCATTTGCCGATGTGACAATATAATGCAAACGGCAGTCCCCGAATTCATAATCGAAATCATTCACGACCCACAGCGCTTCCGGCGTATTTTTATATTCCATAAAAACGCCGACAGGCTGGTTGCTTTCCGTCATGGCTTGTACGGCCGGTTTCGGCACGCCCCACCAATCATAAACGCCGTAAAAGCTCTGCGGCGACAAATCGATAAACATAAACTGCACAAATCCCGAACACGGCGAATATTTCGTTCTCCGGTAATGCTCTATAAAATATTTTATATATCTGCATTGATAATATTGTATTTTTTCTATATCGTCCGCTATATTTTTCATACGGTTATATAAAGGCGGCTGTTTATAAAGATTCATAACCGAAGGGGGCGCGTCGAAACCGAATTCTGTGTTGAAACGTTCGTATCTTTCTTTATAAATATCCGTATAATGGGTATGTTCGCCGTTCAAAGAACCCAAATAATTATGGGTGTCCCCGCTGTTTGGATCTTTGCCTCCGCCCGAACCCATGATCGACGGGCGGTCGGGGTCCAAGCGCGCGGCTTCCGCGTATAACTGCGGCCCCGGGATTTTTAGCATCATTTGCCCGCCTTCATATCCGGACGGTTCATTCATACAAATCCATGTAATAACAGACGGATGGTTCCTCAGCAGGCGTATCATGTCCCCGAACACCGCCACAGCCCTGTCTTTCCATTCTTCGGCAGCCGGATGTACCCAATTCAAATCGGAATCCTGTATGACGGCGATGCCCTCTCGGTCGCATAAACCGTAAAATTCCGGTTTTTCCACATGGACATGAATACGCACGGCATTAAATCCCGCCGCTTTGACCGCGCGCAAATCTTTTATATACCGTTGTTCATACATCATCGACACATAATTATCCGGGAAATATGTCGTTCCGCGGATATACAGCCTTTTACCGTTAAGCAAATATGTGATCTCGTTTTCGTTTCGTATGAGCTTGAGCGAACGGACGCCGAATATTTCTTCCAAACAATAAACCGTGTTTTTTATCCTGTTACCGTCCATTCCCGGCGGAAAAAAATATATTTTTGCTTTATACAGATTTTGTTCGCCCCTGTCCCATGTGGACCACAAACGCGGGTTTACTAATTTTAGCGTTATTTCGATATCATTTGAACCTTTTTTGAATTCATTTTCAAATTCTTCGCTTAAAACGATTTTTCCCGTGTCAGTTTCCGATATCACGCATTTGATACGCGCCCGAACGGTTTCCAATCTATTTATATTTATAACCGAACCCGCGATTTTTATATCCGCATACGAAAAATCATCCGCAGCCAACGCCCTGATATGCGGCTTGCCGTTAAAACGCAGGCCGTCATGAAAATACAATTCAACATCATTCCAGATACCTATGGGGTTCACGTCTTTTTGTATGAATGTGTCGGCATGTTCATATGTCCCTTTTATCATGTCGCGCAATATATTATGGGAATTTCGGGTCGGGCCGCGGTCAAGGACGATTTCAGTATCCCACGGCGCCCATACTTTTACGATCAGCAGATTATCCCCGTCCGTTTTCAGCAAATCGCCCGCTTCAAATTCAAACGGGGAGAAATATCCTTCGTGGCCGCCTAAATATTGATTGTTGAGCCATACTTTGCAAAAATAATCCACTCCGTGAAAACGCAGGCACGCGCCCGCGTATTTTTCCCCGTCAGGCAATTTAAAATTTAATTTATACCACCACGCCCCCGTATTAAAATAACGCAGTTCCCTGCCCCAATAAGGCGTATCGGCAAGCATCGTCTGCAAATGCGCAAGATGATCGATCGGCTCCCATTCGCTGATCAAATGGCTGCTCCATGTATCCCATTTTTCCGGCGCCGTCCATTCGTCCGAGAACAATCCGAGAGTTTCCGCTTTATTATATGTATCATGGGTGATTTGCCAGCCATGAATCAATTTGATACGATCCGGGTTTCCCATTATCATCCCTCCGCAAATTCCATAGAAATATGATTTTCCGCAATAAAACGTCGATTTACGCGGGTTTCCGCAAATCGGCGTTTTCTTAATTTTTTACTGTCATCTAATCTAATTTTTGGGTTTCAAAAGTTTTTTTGATTGTTTTATTTTTTATTTTAACCTCCAAAAAAGGCTTCGCTGTTTTTATTGATCGCGGCGAGTATTTTGTTTTCGTTTTTATCGATCCACGATACGATATCGGCGTCTTTTTTCTTGCTCAGCGCGTTAAACGGATTGTAAATTTCGCCGGAATAAAAGATATCTGCCACATTGTACCAGCGGTTCTGGAACATGATGTCCAGCATTTTTTCGCTTTCGTTGTCGCGCGATATTTTTGTTTTAAGCAGCACGTCGTAATATGCTTTGATAACCGTTTCGGTGCTTTCATAACACAGCGTTTCCAGAATCATTCCCGTTCTGGTTATGTCGGGCGATGTCACGGGTACGCACATGACCGGCGGCGGGTAAACGTAATTATGATAACCGGTTTGGGATTCGTCCAATTTCGGGTGTATGATAATTCCGAAGTCAGCGTTCATATCGCGCAAAATCGTCGCCCAATGCACGACTTCGCTCCAAAACAACGCTTGATTGTTCGGGAACATGATGTCCTGCAAACGGTGATTCCCCGCGGTGTCCGCGTCAAAAGTCATATTTCCCTGATGTATGATACTGATCATTTTTTGATATGCTTCGACAAATTTTTCGTTTCTCATCACAAAAGCGTGCATGTCGTTTTCGTCCTTGCCGACCATTTGCTGGCCTGCCGCCGCCATAAATCCCTGCGCCCATATGTGGGTGAGCGACATATATCCGAACTGGTCGTTTTTATCGAATTTGCCGTCGCCGTTCAAATCTTTCGAAGCGTCTCTCGCCATTTCCGAGAATTTATCATAGGTCCATTTCCCTTCGTTGATGATATTATACGGCGATTCAAGCCCCATTTCGTTCAACAGCTTTTTATTGAAAAACATGCCGATCGTGTCGCCGTAGTGCGTCATTGAAAAATCGCCCGTCACTAAATAATTCCGTTTGCCGACAGATAAATCGCGGACCATATCCCTGTCCCAATATTTTTGGGCGAGATCGACATACGGTATCTCGTTATAATCCGTCAGCATATGATTTTTTGCGAGTACGGCGGCGTCAAATGAAGTCAGCATAAATAAATCATAATCATCCGAACCGGCTTTTATACTTTTGTTCGCTTTTGTGGATATTGAGCTTTCCGAGGTTTCGACGATTTCTTTCATTTCGATATTAAATCTTTCCTCGACCGTGCGGTTGCGTTTATAAACCGCGTCGTTTACCCCCTCGCCTGTTTCTTCGTCGACGCATATCGTCGTATAAACCCACGTCATGGAAGACTGCGCGACATTCATGACCCTAAAAGTATAGCCGTCATATTTTACGCCGGGCAAATCAAGCCCCTGTTTTTCCGATTGACTGTTTTCGATGTTCTCATTGTCGGGGGAATTGTTGTTTTCGGCATTATTTTTTTGTTCCGGCACGGCAGTATTTGTATCTTTACCGCATGAGGGCAGCAATACCGCCGTTAAAAATACTATCAAAAACATTAAAGTTAACCATTTTGATTTTTTCATTTTATTACCTCCTATTTTATTTTTTTCGCTCTAAATTTATTATTAACTGCGTCACATCACGCCCATTTACTCCATTATACCACATCGATTCCAATCTGTCAAACTTATTTTTCCGTCTCCTATGGCAATTAAATTTTAAAAACGCAAAATTTTTTTATAAACCCTTGATAAAAAATAATTAATATATTATAATATACTAAAATAATAATTCATGATTTTATGGAGAAAAATATGATAAAAATTGATTTGAAAACCAAAACAGGCAAATTCAAGCCGGTCAACGGTATCGACAACGGGCCGGTTTGTTTCGGTTCATTGATCGACAGTTCGTATTATTACAAACAGGCGGGATTTCCGTATTGCCGCCTGCATGACACAAATTATCCGCACCCGCGCGAAGTCGATATACCCACAATTTTCAAAGATTTTTCGGCGGATGAAACCGACCCGAAAAGCTATGATTTCAGGGCGACCGATATTTATTTAAAACAAATCATGGATACCGGGGCGAAGATCATATACCGGCTCGGCGTATCGATCGAACATCCGAAACTTAAATATTACGTAAATCCGCCGTCCGATTTTGGCAAATGGGCGAAAGTCTGTTTGAATATCGCGCGGCATTACAACGAGGGCTGGGCTGACGGTTTTAATATGGGGATCGAATACTGGGAAGTATGGAACGAACCGGACATGCAGGCCGAAAAACGGGAAGACGACACCATGTGGGCGGGCACGCCAAAACAATATTGCGATTTATACGCCGCAACGTCCAAATTGTTCAAAAAAGAAATGCCGTATGTAAATATCGGGGGATATGCGGCGGCATATTTACGGCAGGATTATTTCCCGATGTTTTTGCAGTATGTAAAAGACAATGGTTTGCCTCTCGACTTTTTTTCGTGGCATATTTATACGGAATCGGTCAAAGCGATACAAAACACCGCGAATTATGTGAGGGAAATCCTCGACAAATACGGATTTGCGAATACTAAATCGATTTTAGACGAATGGAATTATATTTCATGGAACACCCTTTGGGGGGATATATTCAACAGGACGGAAAAAGGGGCAAAGGCAAGATACGAACAGTTTACGGAAACATCAGGCGAAGTCGGAGCGGGAGGCGCCGCGGCGGCGCTTATCGCGATGCTCGATCTGCCTATTGATATAGCGACGTTTTACGACGGTTCGCCTACGAATATATTCGGCACGATTTTTGACCGTTACGGCGTCCCGACGAAACAATATTACGCATTCGACGCGTTTAATAAAGTCAAGCAAATTGGCGAACGCGTGAAAACCGAATGTGATATTGACGATGTGTACGCGACTGCGGCGGTTTCGGGAGACGATACAAAAATCGCGGTTCTGATCGCAAATGACAACAGGCAAAACGGATTTTTCCAATATGAATTTAACGGATTGCAAGACGGCGCGGAATATCTATGTGAAATTTATTTGACGGATAAGCGACGCGCGTTTGATAAAGTCGAAAAAAAATTTTATTTTGGCAATCAGATCCCAAATCACATTTATTTATATCAGCACAGTTTTGCCCTTATTTGTTTGACGAAAAAATAAAACGGGATATAACCGCACATAAGCACATAAAAAAAGCCTGATTATTTTTACGTTCAGGCTTTTTTGATTTATTTGATTACTCTGCTATTTTTTTCTATTAATCGGTATCAGCAAATCACCCTGCAGCTTTCCTGTTCCCCTTTTTAAATCTCCGTTCAAATGGTGGTAGGCATCTAAACATTCGTCAAACAATGGCCTTCCGTCATCAGCTATTTCGAATTCATCGCTTTCATTGACCCATTCGGCGAGAGAACGCCAGCCCTCAATACTCTCGTTTCCTGCATATGCGGCGTATAAGCCTCCTTCAAAAGTCTTTTTTGTGAAAGGCGCAGGCACTTCCATATCATCCGGAATAGATGCCCAGCCCTCGTACTCTTGTCCATCTTCGAATTTTAAATCTTCTATGGAGCCGTAAAAAACCGCGAACAATCTGACGTCAGGTTTGATTTTTAAGAGTTCCTGTGCAAAATTTTCGGTAGCCTTTTCCTCGTCTTCCGTTAAACCGCGATTGACAGATACTGTCATTGGAGGCACGTAAATTATCCGAACCTGACCGTCGCTGCGTTTTAGCTTGTTTAGGGTTTCGTTTGCTTTGTTTAAATCTTCCATTGTTTCCATTGTTACATTCTCCTTTGTCTCCAACGAAGTTGGAGATTTATTAATTTTATTTTCGGAAAATGAAAGGGAACTCACTACGGCAAGCATGGTTTTGTCATTCAGCAAGTCAAGTTTCAATTGAATATCAGCCTTTTTTTGCAGCTCGTCGACAAAGCGCGCCAATATAGACTTGACGACGGACAGAGCCGTTATTTGTTCGTCAAGCTCGCTGATGTTTTGTTTAAATATCTCGATAACTGCTACGGCGTTTTGATTATTGAGAATGGTTTTTATTTGTTTCACCGGGATTTGCAGTTTACGCAGAAGAATTATTTGCCGAAGCCGTTTTATCGCGTCTTCTTCGTACATCCGATACACAGAATCATTTTTACGCAAACTTTTTATCAACCCGATTTCTTCATAATAATACAACATTTGTCTCGAAATACCGTAATCCAGCGAAACTTGTCTTATACTTGTCAATTCCATGATTTTTTATCCTTTCTGTTTCCTTGAAATTAAGTATACACCGTCAAACGGTTTACGAGTCAATGACTATATTATGTCCGAAATATAAATTTTTTGCTTAATTATTCTGCTATTTTCTTAATAGGACAAAGCAAATCACACTGTTCAGCCTCCTCGTTAGCACTTTCATCGTAGTTCGGCTTGTGGTTGTAAAAATTTAATAGTTCCATAAACGATGGTCGTTCATCATCAATATCAAAATCGTATTGTTCGCTTTCATTAACCCATTCGGCGAAAACACGCGAATCCTCATAAATTCCGTTTCTCATTAAATATGCGGCGTATAAGCCTCCTTTAAAACTCTTTTTTATTAAAGGTGCAGGCACTTCCATATCATCTGGAATGGATACCCAGAACTCGTATTCTTTTGGCGGTGTATTATTCTTGGCGGAAAGCACATCTTTTAAAATTTCTTTGGAAGTTTTATTAGCCATCATACATCTGGCGTCAGGTTTGATTTTTAAGAGCCCGCTTTCCCTTACAAATTTCACTACCATACGGTCGGGAGCTTTTTCTGTTCCCTCGTCCTCCGTTAAACCGTAAGCGGAAGCTACTGTCATTGGCGGCAGATAAATTATCCGAACGTCGCTGTTTTTTAACTTGTTTAACGTTTCATGTGCTTTGTTTAAATCTTCCATTGTTACATTCTCCTTTGCTTCCAACAAAGTTGGAGATTTATTAATATAATTTTTGGAAAAAGAAAGAGAATCTGCAATGGATAGCGTATCGCTCAATAAATCAAGTTGCAGAACCGTGTCGGCTTTTGCCCGCAGTTCTTCCGCGAATCGCGTCAATATGGTTTTGACAGTAGATAACGACGTTATTTCTTCGTCAAGCTCGCTTATGTTCCGCTCCAAAATTTCGACGGTTGCCGCGGCGTTTTGATTGTTGAGAATTTCTTTTATTTGTTTCAGGGAAATTCTCAATTTACGCAGGAAAATGATAAAATGAATTTGCTTTATAACCGTTTCATCATAAAACCTGTACGCGTTATCGTCGTTTCGCGTGCTTTGGATAAGTCCGATTTCCTCGTAATAACGCAATGTTTGTATTGAAATCCCATATTTTTTTGATATTTGACCTATTGTTTGCCATTCCATATCCATAATCGCCCTCGTTTCTAATTCTTTATATTAATAAGTATAAAGAATATAGCGGTAGTCGGGTCAATGACTATAAAGTAAATAAAATATAAATTTTGTATTATAACGATAAACTTTTGATATAATTATACATAATATTCTCTCATAATAAAAGGGATTTCTGTGAATTTTTCCGTATTGACAACAACCGCTCCGATATGCTATAATATGTTTTTAGAATGACTGATCAATAGTGATCAATAACGAACTTCGTTCGTTTAGGAGGTTATGTTATAATGCTATCTTTGGGAATTAATATCGGTTCCACAAGTTTGAAAATGGTTTTGGCCGAGGACGGGCAGCCGATTTGGACCGCCGCCAATATCCATGAAGGGGATTTCGGGACGGTCGCAAAAAAACTCTTGGATGAGGGCAATATCCCCTCAGGGGTCCCCACGCTCGTAACGGGCAGCGAGGGCCGCTTCATGTTTGACGTATCGGGGACTTTGGAACCCCTCTGCGTGGAAGCGGCGCTCAAATACTTGGGAACCGACGCGGACGCCGTTGTTAGCATGGGCGGGGAAGATCTCATCGTTTATTCCCTTGACAACGGTAAAATCATCAACAGTTTTTCCGGGAACAAATGCGCGTCGGGCACCGGGGAATTCCTCAAACAACAGCTCGCCCGCATGGACATGGAACTGGCGGATATCGAAAAAGTGCCCGACGACGCGAAAGTTTACGCTCTGTCAACCCGATGTTCCGTATTTATGAAAAGCGACTGCACTCACAGGTTAAATAAACGCGAAGCGACAAGAGACGATATTGTTCTATCTCTTTCCGATGTAATGGCCGTGAAAGTCATCGATTTTCTGAAACGGGCCAAAGTGACTTCCGGCAGGGTGATTTTGACCGGGGGGATCACGCTGAACCGCCATATCATACGTTTTATAAAAGAAAAGGCGCCGCAAATCGAGTTTATCGTCCCCGAAACAGCTCCGGTATTCGAAGCGCTGGGCGCCGCGATGCTTGCCCCGGTTTTCGGGAGTCCTCTCCCCGATTCCGACAGGATCATGAAACCGAATGAAATCCGTTTCGAATCGCTGGGCGCTTTACATAACTGGACTTCAAAAGTCCGCAGTTTTAACAAACCGGACGGTAAAGCCCGAAACGGCAGCCGGTACATATTGGGCGTGGACGGGGGTTCCACCACAACCAAAGCCTGTCTTGTCGATATGGAAACCGACGAGATCGCGGCAAGCCACTACGGTAGGACATACGGCGACCCGGTAAAAGCTTTAAAAGAATGTCTTAGGATTATTCAGGACAAAATCATTTCCGATACCGGGACGAAAGATATCGATATACGCCTCGTATCCGTTACGGGTTCAAGCCGTGAAATCCTCGGGGTATTTTTGGAAACCCGCGGTGTTTACAACGAAATCATCGCGCATTCGGTTGGGACAACGTATTACGATCCGGATGTCGAAACAATATTTGAAATAGGCGGACAGGACGCCAAATATGTCCTGCTCAAAAACGGGGTGCCCATCGATTACGCCATGAATGAAGCCTGTTCCGCGGGAACGGGGTCATTTCTTGAAGAAAGCGCGGCGGGGGATCTTTCCATTCACAGCGCCAAAGACATCGGGCCTATCGCGTTAAACGCGGACGCGCCCCTTAAATTCGGCGAGCATTGTTCGGCTTTTATCAACAGCGACATAAGAAAAGCTGTTCAGCAGGGCGCAAGCCGCGAGAATATCACCGCCGGAATCGTGTGCTCGATCGTCGCGAATTATCTCAACCGCGTCGTGGGGAACCGCACGATCGGCGGGAAAGTCTTTTTGCAAGGCGGGGTCGCGAAAAACCCGGCCGTGCCGCTGGCTTTCGCGATGCTGCTCAACAAAGAGATCATCGTGCCGCCGAACCCGGAACTCATGGGTTGTTTCGGCGTGGCGCTGCTTGCCCGGCGCAAACATGCAGACGAACTTTTGGAAGAAGCTCATATTCATATAGACGACTTGCTTGCCCGCGAAATCGGTTACGAACGGGTTTTTACCTGTAAAGCCTGCGAAAATAACTGCGCTATTCAGGAATTAAAAATCGATAACCGTAAAATCATGTTCGGCGGCAGATGCAACAAATACGCCAATATGCGCAAAGCCGTCAAAGACGTCCCGGTTTTTGATTATGTAGAGAAACGGCAAAAATTAATTTTTGAAGAATATGCCGCGCCGGAATTGTCCGTAGGGGCGGATTCATTCTCGAACTTGTTCGAGACATCCGCCCTAAAAACCAATGCCGATGGAAATTTGCGGGCGGAAATGGATTCCGCCCCTACAAAACGCGATTTTATTGTCGGAATACCCAGAGCGCTTTCCGTTCACACTCTGTATCCGTTATATTCCTGGTTCTTCTATGAATTGGGTATCAAAACTTTTTTATCGGCTGAAGTGACGCACGAAGGCGTGGCACGCACGGAATCGTCTTATTGTTTCCCCGCGGAAATTGCCCACGGCGCGGTTCAGGACTGCTTGAATAAAGGCGCGGATTACGTATTATTGCCGCATTTTAGAGACATGCCGAGTTACGAAAAAGACGTTCACGCCAATTTTTGCCCCATAACCCAAAGCTTGCCGTATTATATCGAAAAAGCTTTTCCGGACATAGATAAAAACAAGTGGCTGCCGTTGGTTGTCAGTTTTAAATTCGGCAATGAAAAAGCCCTTGAACTTTTTCAGATCATGGGAGAAAAACTCGGTATCGGCGAAGAAGAAATCGAAACGGCTTTTCATAAAGCTTTGGCGAAACAGCATGATTATTTTAAGGCGGCGAAAAAACTGGGCGAAGAAGCCCTGATTGAAGCGCGCAAGGCAGACAGGCCCGTGATCGCGCTTTTAGGCCGCGCCTATAACGCTTTTACGCCTGAGGCAAACATGGGGATCCCGCGAAAATTCACGACGCGGGGTTATTCTGTCGTCCCATTCGATATCCTGCCGTTTGAAGGCGAAGAAATATTCCCGAATATGTATTGGTATTACGGTCAGGAAGACGTCAAGACCGCGAATTTACTGAAAAAAGAAGATAATATTTATTTGACTTACATAACGAATTTTTCCTGCGCGCCCGATTCTTTTATCCTGCATTATATAAAATGGATCATGGGACAAAAACCGTTTTTGATATTAGAACTGGATTCCCATTCCGCAGACGCCGGAGTGGATACCAGAGTCGAGGCTTTTTTAGATATCATCGACGGATACAGGGACAAAAAAGATGCGGTCGAAAACGAACGTTTCGATAACGGCTGGCGTTTTTTCAGCCAAAAAATGCAAAACGGAAAATTCGACCTGCGGGTCGACAATCATAAAACCGGCGAAAAAATTTCTATACCAAATAATAAACGCATTAAAGTGCTTCTTTCAAATATGGGCGCCATATCAACCGAATATATCGGCGCCGCCTTGCGGGGGCAGGGTATCAACGCCGAAGTTTTGCCTGTGGCAACCAATAAAACCGTGCAGATCGCCCGCGCCCGCGCTTCGGGAAAAGAATGCGTGCCGAGCCATCTCGTTTTGGGAAGCGCCCTGGAATTTTTATGGAGCGGGAAATACCGCAAAGATGAATTATATCTGCTTTTTGTGCCGATCACTACCGGCCCGTGCAGAACCGGCCAGTATTATGTCTATTACGAAAATTTATTCAGGGACATGCGCCTTGAAAACGTAGTCGTCTTTATTCTCTCGGCAGATCATTCATACGGGGAACTCGGTTCCGATTTCACAAAAGAAATGTGGAAAGGCCTTGTTCTGTCGGATTATTTAAAAGATATCCAAAACGCCCTGAAAACCACGGCTGTAAATCCGGCAACGGCAATAGCCGAATATGAAAAATCATGGCGGAAACTTATGGATACAGTCGAGCATAAACCCAAAGACGTTTGGAAAGAACTCAAAAACGTTGCCGGTCATGTCAGCGGGATCCCTCTTAAAAAGAAAGTCGCGGATTGCCCGAAAGCGCTTGTTGTCGGTGAAATCTATGTGCGCCGCGACGATTTTGCCGTCGGGGAACTGACAGACTTGATGAGCGAACGCGGGATCGTGGTGAAAGTGGCGGGTGTTTCCGAATGGATCCATTATTTAGACTTCGTTAGGGAATACGCCTTGAAAAAACTCATCAAACTGCGAAAACCCGGAACGCGCCTTTTCTCTAAGCCCTGGCTGGATTTAAAAAAATTAAATATAGAAAAATGGTGGAAACATTCGGTGGAAAAGAAAACGCTTTCGATCCTCGGCCCCACAGGATTAATCCCCGAAACGCCCCACGATATGCGCGAGATCATGAAATATACCCAAAAGTATTTTGTGAATCTGGAACTCAACTCAGAAATAGCCGTTTCTTCCGGTTCAGCCGCGGCCGCTATGGAAGCCGGATATTCCGGGATTGTGAACATCAGCCCTTTTGCATGTCTCATTGGCAGGGTTATTGAGGGAATCTACATGCCCTGGGCGCGCGAACGAAACTTTCCGGTTCTCTCGGTGGAAGTGGATGGAAACCTTTTACCTCCAAACATCGTGAACAAGCTAAATATATTCATGGTGAATGTACTGCGTTTCAACGGCGGAACAGACCTTTCC
>Ga0209628_10000700_pt1 | contig 20836 bp, 2 predicted proteins | sample TergutCu122P4_FD_187285 | JGI IMG/M metagenome (GOLD analysis project Ga0209628, IMG submission 187285) | Cubitermes ugandensis P4 segment gut microbial communities from Kakamega Forest, Kenya - Cu122 P4 (SPAdes) (version 2) | ecosystem: Host-associated > Arthropoda: Insects > Digestive system >...
GATTTGAGAGCAGATTCAATCATTTCTAATTCGGTGTTGATTCGATCCAGTTCGCTGAAGTCGTTGTCCTCCTCTGCTTTGATTCGACACTCCGAAAGTTCCAGCAAACGATTTCGGTAGTTTTTTGTCGCTTCAGGGTCAAGAACCGCGTCGCCATCAAAAAAGACGGACTGCATTCCCTCAAATTCGGGCGTAGCCTTTTTACGTTTTTTGCCAGTTCCCATGATTTCCCCCCAAAGTTCCCGGATATGAATCCGTTGGCCTGGATGTTTGAGAAGATACTGTATGAACAGTGCGCCGTGCGACTCAAGGTCCAGCGCGGACTTTGTTTCACCATACTGAAGAAACCACTCCTCGTCCCGCCGAGCGAAAACATAATCCCGGACCACCTTGCGGTACCGCGATGGCAAAGAGATATCGACCATCTGGCAAAAGGCCGTAAGGTATTCCGGCCAAAGGGGAGTCGGAGAAATCTTCCCATCCTTAAGCCAGATCGCTTCATCAAGCGGGACGAGGAGGACTTTACTCTCTTTGGCCAATTCATAAATGGTATCGTCCCATTTATCGCGGGGCGGCACAAGGAGAATTTCGCCGAAACTCTTTTTTTCGACGATCCGTGCGAAAACCTTGTCTCGCAAATTGTATGAGTTCACTTGGAGTAAATAAACTGGAAATCGGGCGGATGGCTCCGGTTCCCATGTCCCGACGTGGACCGTTGGCGACATTTCAGGCAATGGTGTTCCAGACATCTGGAACCCAAGAGTGTCGCAAAGGGAGCGGCGGAATAGATCGAGGTCGAATTCATAGACGACAATGTCTGATTGTGTTAATTGAATACGATTGTCCCAATCCTCGTCGTCTACGCCGACGATGCTACCGTCACGGTGGATGACAACACGATAGGTCTCGTTTGCGTGGCTGCCAGGATAGACGCGGGCAAGCCCATCCACCGGTCTGAGATACCGCCTGAGTGGTTCAAATTCCCCTTGAAGTGAACTTTTCCAGATTTTCATGACGCAGAAAGGCACCGGTCGGGTAAAAACAGTGTTGTATAAATGAGTAAGTTTCATGGTACTAAAATCAAAAAATGGAGAGATTATTTGAGGATAAAGCCACGGGATTTTAGCCAACGGTCGACAAGAGGCCCGTCCACTTCACGGTCATAGATTGTTACATTCGGCGTACAGACCGTAACGCACCGCGATTTTGAGTCTCCATCGAACGTCAAACGGAACACCGCCCGAACGATGGTTACGGTTTCCGTCAAGCGGCATGCAAAAATTTCGAGATGTGTAAGCAGGTTCGTTTCTGAACGGTAAGTTTCTCGCAAATTGCCCCTTTTCGGATGAATGGTCTGAATTTCCAAAAGCTCAACCGACTTGATCCCTGGAATATCGGAGCAGGCGAGCGTGTTTTGGGAGAGTGTTTTCAAGGGTTCAAGCGTGTATTCTCTCTTGCTGTCGCCTGTTTGGAAAAAGGCATCGTTGTCGAAAAAATGTCTGCCAAACAGACACCTGTATTGTTCCTGCTCTTTTTTCGTCGCCGTGTGGATTCGGAATTCGCCCTGCTCCTGAAGGAAACAGAGGACGTCGAATGTACCGGGACGATAGACGATCCGCCGGGAATCCCCGTTGTCCTCATGTGTGAAATCGCATTTGAGTTGTTTCCCATGTTGGACAAGGAACCACAGACCGTCCGGACGAGCGAACCGAAAGATTTTGACGCCGCGTCCTTTACGCTGTCTGGAAAACCATTCGTTCAATGCGGTTTCGACACGCCGCATTGTATCGTCGGTGATCGTCGGCGAGCTGTCACTACGGCAAAAAAACGTCTCGAACTTCTTGGGACGTACCAGATACTGTTCGGCATAGAGGCGATCAAGGATGTCCGGCTTTTTGATCAACGTCAGGAGCAACACGTCCTCGACCGGTAGATGTTCTGGTGGAAAAATTCCCGCGTTTTCCAGATGCCTGCAAAGCGTTTCCGTCGATGTTTTTTGCGACAATTCATGAACGAAATAGAGTCCTTCCACCAATTCCATCGGCATCTCCGTATCCGGCGTCAACAGGATTTCCAAAAGATGATGATACTGGAACGTCAGAAGATTGTCGTCAAATTTCAATGACCGCTTCTGTGCGAGATATTTCTCGAATTGCCGCAAGAATGTGAGTAAAAGTTCGAAATTGAGACGTCGGAGAAACCCGACGTCCGAAAAACGCTTGAAATGATTTGCCATGAGAACCTCTCTTTCGTGATATGTGATGAATAGTGAAACATGTTGTGCGTATTGGGTTCTCGTCCGTGAATTTTCTCCTCTCATTCCGCCGATCACCCTCTCGACGGAACGATTTCAAAGTGCAGGCGGCAATGTAGCATAAGCCGCCTGATCGTCAAATAGTTTTTGGGCCACCACGTCAATTCGTGCTTGAATTTCAGTGGTGCCGTTCTTGAAAAATCCTTTCAAATTTTTCTGAAATCCTCATGTGCATTCAAAAAACGATGCGCAAAACCAAGAACCGACCAAGCAAGGTCAATGAATCGAAGCCCAATAGGGCCAAAAGAGACAGACGGCAAGATACGGTTCTTTAATCGGTGTACCGCTCCCAAGGGGGAAAGGGGGAGGGAAACGGTCCAATTGTAAAAAACTGTTCTTAAACTCCTTATCGGAAATAGGCCTTCGCAGTTTCCGCCTGTGGCCGAGGTCTACCCTCGAACTTGCCAAAATCCGGGACCGGTCGATTACTCGCCGGACGGATACACGATGTTTTTTGAAACGGAACAGTCCGCTTCCGCGCCGGATTTTTTGGAAAAACCAACTCCCCGCCGCGACTTTCGGGATTCTATCAATTTCGCGGTTGCATGTCAAGATAGGTAAAATTTTTTCCGAAAAAACGAAAATTTCTTCTTTTTTCAAAAAAATCTATTGACAGCGACTTTCGGACTCTGTAGAATCGGGACGGTCGATTTGTTCGTTTTTGATGGAACGACCGGTCGGCAGGGATGTCGATTTTTTCGTTTTTTTCGAGTTTCAAGTGGGAAAGCTCATGAAAAAGACGTCCTTCTCTTGTAAGCCGATGTCCGTCAGGACGGCGGGTTTGAACAAAGCCCGGCCCAATTCTTGGCTTGTTGCAGTCGTTTCCCGTCAGTCCGCCGCTTTCAATTGCGGGTTGCAGACCGCTTCGATAGTGCCCACGCATAGAAGTTTGATACTTCCCTTTTCTCGATAAATCCGGAGTCAACCATGAGCGACAGCGAGTCCTTTTTTGAATGCGTCATCCAAAGATTTTTCGGCAAGAACAACTCAAAAAGGCCAAAACCGGTCGAGAAACGAGCTCTTCGATTGGAGCCGTTGGAATCACGTGAAATGCTTGCCATTGGTATTAGCGTGATCCAGGATGCGTGGATGTCCGATCCGGTCGGCGTCCTTCGTGTGACCCGTGATGACGCTTCGGTAGCTCAGACCATCGTTTATGGAATTGATTCACAGAATTCGGCGCAGAATGTTGGACTTTATCCCGGTTGGGCGACCATTGGCGACGATTTCGATGTGCCGACGGGCTTTGCGGACGCATCGAGTGACATCGGCGATCTGTATTTCGATCCGGGCGTATTCTTTATCGACATTGCCATCGACGCCTATTTGACGAACTTGCTGGAAGACAAAACCATTCGTTTCGCCTTGCTCGACGGGGGTGGCAGCGCAATTGATCCTAACCAACAATCGACGGATTTGGTCATTCACAATCACGGTGTTGTGCCCCAGGTCCGGGTCGACTCGGCGAAGAACGCTACCAAAGGGGTTGAAAACGGCTATATCCGTCTGTATCGGGATAACCCTCATGCTTCTTTGACGGTTCAATACGCTCTGAGCAACAACAATCTCTATGGTAACAACACCGGCTGGGCGCGGTACGGCACTGACTTTGGGTATTTACCAGGCGTCGATTGGGACGATTATTACTATACGAATGGCTCGGTAACATTTGCGGCGGGTCAGGGATACGTTGACATCGTTGTCACGCCGATAGTTGTGCAACAGATCAGGCCCAACGACAAGATCGAACTGACCCTTCTTGGAAGTGGTTCCGGTTCGACTTACACTCTCGATTCGGCAAAGAAGATCGGTACTATGTTCGTCGTCGATAACCGGGTGGTGCCCCAGGTCAAGGTCGATTCGACGAAGAATGCGGAACATGGTGTCGCTAATGGTTATGTCCGTCTGTATCGGGACAATACCGACACGTCCCTGACGGTTTACTACATCTTGAACTCCAACAATTTCTACGGTAGTTCCGGCTGGGCGCAGTACGGCAGCGACTTCACATGTACACCGGCCATTGGTTACGACGATGGTTATTACTGTGCTGGTTCGATAACCTTCACGGCGGGCCAGGCGTACGTTGACATCGTTATCGCGCCGGTATTCAGTCCATCGATCAAACCAACAGGAAAAGTCGAACTGATCCTCAATGCCAACTATTCTTCCGGCAGCGTCTATTACGGCACGAGCTACACGGTTGATTCGGCAAAGAACACAGCAACCGCGTATATTGTTGATAATCGGGTTGCAACCCAGGCCAAAGTTTGGGTCGATTCGACGAAGGACGCGGAGCGTGGCGTCAAAAACGGTTATGTGCGTCTGTACCGGGACAATACCGACATTGCCATGACGGTCCACTACACCTTGAATTCCAACAATTACCACGGCAGTGTCAGTTGGGCGCAGTACAACAGCGACTTCACATGTACACCGGCCATTTATTACGACGACGGTTATTATTATAATGGTTCTGTGACTTTCGCGGCAGGCCAGGCGTATGTTGATATTGTTATCACACCGCTGGCCACCCCATGGATCAAGCCGAATGCAAAGGTCGAATTGACACTTAATAGTACCTCTCATGCTCCTGGCCTTGTGATCTACACGGTCGATTCAACCAAGAAAGTTGCGACCGTATTCATCGCCGACAACCGGGTGGTGCATCAGGTCTGGATCGACTCGGTCCAAGACGCGGAACATTGCGTCGGAGACGGATACTTTCGTCTGTATCGGGACAAGACAGATACTTCCCTGACGGTCAGCTATGTCTTGAACAACAACAATTTCTACAGCGGTAATGCCGGCTGGGCGCAGTACGGGACCGATTTTACATGTCTGCCGGCCTTCGAGTCGGACGGGGGTTATTTGAATAACGGTTCGATCACGTTTGCGGCGGGTCAGGCCTACGTTGACATCGTTATCACACCGATCTTCAGCCCATCAATCAAACCAACAGGAAAAGTCGAACTGATCCTTAATGCCAACTATTCTTCCGGCAACGTCTATTACGGCACGAGCTACACGGTTGATTCGGCGCGGAAGACCGCGACCGCGCTCATCGTCGACAATCGGGTGGCAACCCAAGCCCAGGTCTGGGTTGATTCGACGAAAGATGCGGAACGTGGCGTCAAGGACGGTTACGTCCGTCTGTATCGGGACAACACTGAAAAGTCCCTGACGGTTCAATATGCCTTAAATTCCAACAATTACTTCGGCACTGTCGGCTGGGCGGAGTACAAGTCCGACTTCGCCTATTTAACGGGTGTCGATTGGGACGAATATAACCTCACGAATGGTTCGGTGACTTTCGCGGCAGGTCAGGCGTATGTTGACATTGCTATCACGCCGCTGGCCACTCCGTGGATCAAGCCGAATGCAAAGGTCGAATTGACACTTAGTAGTACCTCTTATGCCCCCGGTCTCGTGATCTACACGGTCGATTCAACCAGGAAAGTCGCTACCGTATTCATCACCGACAACCGGGTGGTGCCCCAGGTCTGGATTGATTCCGTAGTCAATGCAGGTGAGCCGGTGACCAATGGCAAGTTCATTTTGAAGCGAAGCAATACGGCCCACGCCTTGACCGTTACCTTCACGTTCGTGTCCGACCGCAGCACGGCAACCTACGGTACGGATTTCACGATTTCCGGGCTTCCTTACTACTGGACGACCGGAAGTGTCACTTTTGCGGCGGGTTCGGATACGGCGGAAATCGTCGTCAATGTCATAGACGATAGTCTCATCGAGGGCCCGGAAACGGTAACTATCCAGCTCAGTAATCCTCCCACGACTTGGGGGGGTGAAATACTGCAATATACCCTGGACCTGACCAGGCGGGCAGCGACTCTGATAATCGTTGACGACGATGCTCCTCCTACTGCTGTTGTTCCAATCGTCTGGATCGACTCCGTGGTCCATGCCTCCGAACCGGCAACCGACGGCAAGTTCGTCCTGAAACGAAACGATACGAACGGGGCACTGACGGTCCAGTTCCAGTTCGACCCGTTTTGGAGTACCGCGACCTACGGAGCGGATATGACGATTCCAGGGAGCAATTACTCACCGGTCTATTGGGAAGAATGGGCCTATTGGCCATACGGTCCCTGGGGGACCGTGACCTTTGCGAACGGGAGCGATACGGCGGAAATTCTCGTCGAGGTCATTGATGACACCATCATCGAACTGACGGAAACGGTGGCGATTCGGCTAACCGATCCGCCCGTGATCAATGGTGTGTGGCAATACGAACTCGACCTGACCAAACGCTCGGCGACGCTACTGATCACGGATGACGAAGTTGCTCCGAAAGTCTGGGTCGACAGCGTCCAAAACGGTGAGGAGGGGGTTCAGGACGGCTATTTTCGGCTCACCCGCGACAATACGCAAAAAGCCGTAACCGTCTATTACAACATCAGTGGTACGGCGACGAGCGGAAGTGATTACAAACCGCTAAGCGGAACTGTAACATTCAATGTAGGTGAAAAGTACGTCAATATCCCCATCGAAGTCATCGACGACTCTCTGGTTGAGGAGACTTACAAAACTGTCATCTTGGCACTTCAGCCGTATTCCGTGGGCGGTGTTCCACAGTATACACTTGATTACAGCCGCGCGTTTCCGGCTTCGGCCACTTTGACGATCAAGGAGGACGATCTACCGCCGAATGTCTGGATTGACAGCGTCCAAAACGGTGAAGAAGGTCTCCAGGACGGCTATTTCCGACTCGCCCGCGACAATACGCAAAACGCCGTGACCGTGTATTACGACGTTACCGGCGGTACGGCCACGAGCGAAAGTGATTACAAACCGTTAAGCGGAACCGTGACATTCAATGTAGGTGAAGAATACGTTTACATCCATGTCGAAATCAACGACGACAAGTTAGTGGAACTGGAGGAAACCGTTATCATCACACTTCGGACGAACGTGGTTGGTGGTTACCATCAGTATCACATTGAGAATACGACGGCACATCCAGCCTCGGCCACGTTGAAAATTATCGACAATGACGCGGTTACAGTTTGGCTCGAAAAGGAATCCGACGCGACGGAAGGAGGCGAGCCGGGCTGGTTTTTGATTCGGCGCGATAACGCGGTCAACGAATTGACGGTCCGGTACAGTTTCGACAAAAAACTCAGTACGGCGACACTTGGAGTTGATTTTGAGACTCTGTTTGGAATGAAAGGAACGTTAACGACAGGGACAGTGACATTTGCGGTGGGGGTGGATACGATTCGTATTCCGGTGATCACCATTGACGATGCGATCATCGAGTCTACGGAATCCGTTGTCCTTACATTGCAACCATCACAAACCATTCCGTATGGACCTGGAATCATTCTCCCAACTTATGAAGTCGATCCCGCCAACTCGGCGGTAACGGTTTGGATTTATGATAATGAAGTCCGCCCGACTGTTTGGGTCGATGACGTACAACACGGCAAAGAGGGTGGCGAAAACGGGTATATTCGTCTGCGCCGTGATAGCACGACCGGTTCGGTACGTATCTATTTTCAGATCGACGCCTCCTCGACGGCAATCGTCGGCGAAGATTTCGAATATTTGCAGGGGATGAATGCCGATAACAAGATTATCGGTTATGTCACGTTCGGGGTCGGCACTTCTTACGTCGATATTCCGATCCGGATCATCGACGATTCGATTGAGGAAGAGACGGAAACGGTGACAATTACGCTTCTTCCTTGCGACATGTTCGAGGCGACGGTGAACGCCGTCTACGATCTCGACATGAGCCGAACATCGGGAACGGTTTTCATTTATGACAACGATAAGAAACCGGTCGTCTGGATCGGTGAAATTCAAGATGGAACCGAAGGGGGAGCGAACGGTTACGTTCGTGTCTATCGGGACATTGCGCACTCGGCATTGACCGTTCGATACATTTTTGATGTGGCAGGAAGTACCGCGACCAACGGCGTCGATTTCGCCTGGCTACCGGGAACCTCAGCAACAAAAAACTACGGTGAGATCACCTTTGCCATCGGACAAACCTATGTTGATATTCCGATCAACGTGATCGACGACCATTTGATTGAAGGAACGGAAACGGTCCGACTCATTTTGACGACCGGGCTTGGCAACTATGAAATCGGTACAACCTACGAAGCCATTGTCAATATTTTCGATAACGACGTTCCGGCAACCGTTCGGATTGATTCGATCCAAAACGGTATCGAAGGCTCGCAGAACGGTTATATCCGTCTCTACCGAGATCGAACAGACAGACCGCTGACCGTCTATTTTGAATACGACGTGAATGCGAGCAGTGCCGCTCTTGGTCAGGATTTTAGTGCCTTCCCCGGCATGATGTACGGGACGACGACCGGGGCCGTGACTTTCGGGATCGGCGAACATTATGTCGATATTCCGATCCGTGTGATCGATAATACGGCTGTCGACGGAACCCGGAATATTCTGTTCCGGTTGCACCAGGGGAATCCGAACGACTCGACCAGCTACATGATTGACGGCAAGGTGACCGCAATCGTCGAAATCGGGGACAATGACGTCTTGTCGAATGTCAAGATCGTTTCCGTACAGGATGCCCGTGAAGGAGAGACCGGATATATTCGGATTTACCGCGATCACACCGCCGGGCCGCTGGAAATCAAGTTTCATTTTGACGCTTCCGCGTCCACCGCAACTTTCGGTACGGACTTTACGTTCGGCGGTATCTATAATCCGGCGACACAGACCGGGACCGTCACATTTGCGGACGGCCAGGCTTATGTCGATCTGGCCGTTTTCGCTTTGACCGATTACCTGATCGAAGACGACGAAACCGTTTCGATCACGCTACTTGGTGGAACCGGCTATCTGTTGGGGAGTAAAACGAACGCCGTTGTAACAATCTTCGATACCGGAACCGAAGCTCCTGTGCCGGACGCCTGGCGTGTTGGCGTTATTGCCTCCGATCCGTATGCTTCGGAAATCGGACCTGTTACCGGCGAGTTCACGATCATCCGGACAGGGAGCAGTGATCTGAGTCAACCGATGACGGTTAATTTTGCGGTTTCCGGCACCGCTAAGCTCGACATCGATTACGACGGGATCAATGCAGTCTGGGATCAGGCAAGTGGAACATGGCTTGGGACGATCACCTTTGCCGTCGGTCAGACGCAATACATCCTGACCGTCACGCCGATCCCGGACAATCTTGTCGAAGGGACCGAAACCGTTACAGTGACACTTCTTCCAACCAGCCAGACCGACCCGACTGGAAGCCCGCTCTATACGGTCGATGCCGCCGACTGTGCGACCGTTTTCATTGAAGACGCCGAACCAGCCCCCACGCCCCCCGTCAAAGAAACATTCGATGTTTCCGTGGTTGCGACCGACCTGTATGCGTCGGAAGACGGCACGAACAGCGGTGAATTCACGATCATTCGGTCCGGTGTCACCGATCTGTCGAAATCGCTTACCGTCTTGTTCGAGATTTCCGGGAACGCAACAATTGATGTCGATTATACCGGCATCACAGCGACCTTCGATTCGGTTGCCGGAAAATGGTATGGTAGTGTCATCTTTCAACCGAACCAGACACACTGTGTCCTGACTATTATTCCGCTTGCGGACGATCTCGTCGAAGGGACGGAGACGGTCATTTTGACGCTGCTTGAAACGAGCGAGAAAACGGCCAGCGGCAAGCCGGTCTATCTAGTCGGTTCGGACGACTTTGCCATCGTTCAAATTGAGGATGCGCAGCTCATCGTCGATCCGCTCGTCGATCCGCCGGTCCGTGAAACATGGGACATCAATATCATCGCCACCGATCCGTTCGCGTCCGAGAACGGTCCCAACAGCGGCGAATTCCGGATTGTCCGGTCCGGCCTGATCGATTTGTCGCAACCGCTGACCGTCTGGTTCAAAGTCACCGGGACGGCGACGATCAATTCCGATTATACCGGGGTCAACGCAACCTACGATACAACCTCCGGCACATGGCGCGGCTTTGTGACCCTTGCCGCCGGTCAGAAGTACGCCGTCATCAACGTCATGCCGCTTGCGGACAATCTCGTCGAAGGGACGGAGACGGTGATCATGACTCTTCTTGCAACTTCGGAGACGACGGCAAGCGGTCAACCACGTTACGTTGTCGGATCGGCGGCCTATGCGACCGTTACGATTGAAGATAAGACAATCATGCCATCGGGGACGGCATGGATTTCCGGCGATCCGGAAATCCGGGAAGGCCGGTTCTATACACTTGATCTACATGACAATAACGCCAATGTCGTCCGCTGGGAGATTACCTGGGGGGACGGCTCGGCAATGCAGACGGTGAACGGACAGGCAACACAGGCAACCCATCGCTATACGGACGGGGACGCGAATTTCACGATCACCGTTGTTGCCGTGACCGAAGTCGCAACTCCCGGCGTACCGACCGGAGGCTGGCAAGGGCTATCGCATGGGTACTGGAAGAACCATTCGCAGGATTGGATTCTTTACAGGACGAGCGACAACTACGAGGCCGTGTTCGGCGTGAAAGGGGCGACGAAACCGGGAACGATGATGGAAGCCCTCAAGGTCCAGGGGGGTGGGATCAACGCCCTCTGGCGTGAGTCTGTTGCCGCCCTTTTGAACGCCGTCCATCCGAAAATTCAGTACCGTTATTCGGTCAATGAGATCATCTCGATGGTGCGGACCGCTTATGCGACCGGCCAGTACGAATACTACAAAAATCTTCTTGAAAAAGAAAACACCCGTGAAGGGGTCGACCTGAAGAAGCCGGGCAACGGCGGTTCGACCGGATCAGGCAAAGAGGAAGTCCGAACGACACTCACCAAGGCACTGTTTGTCAAGAATGTCGCGCCGGACCTTGTCATTTCCGGCGCATCGAAAGCATTGACCGACACACCCTACGTGTTGCATCTGAGCAGTTGCGATCCGGGTGACGACACGATCACGAAGTGGACGATCAATTGGGGGGACGGGGTCCAAACGGTCGTTCTGGGAAATCTGTCCGAAGTGACTCACATTTACGCAATCCCTGACGACTATGTGATTACGGCGACGGCACTCGACGAGGATGGAACGTGGAACGCCAACACGGTCGACGTGCGCGTGTATGAACCGCTGACCGGGATCGTGAGGGGAACACCGTGGATTTCCGGCGACCAGGCCATTTACGAAGGACGGACCTATACGCTCGACCTTCATGCGAACGAAGCGGACGTTCTCAGTTGGGAAATTACCTGGGGGGACGGTTCGACTACCACCGTGAGCGGTTCCGTTGACAAGGCAACCTATCTCTATACGGACGGGGACGCAAATTTCACGATCACGGTTGTTGCCGAGAAACAACTTGTCAGCGGCGGTACGGAAAACGTCACGATCACCAAGACACTTCTTGTGATGAACGTTCCGCCGACACTGATCCTCTCCGGGGCGTCTACGGCGGACATCAATCAGTCGTATCTACTCAACCTGAGCAGTTCTGATCCGGGTGACGACACCATCATGTACTGGACGATCAACTGGGGGGACGGCGAAATTGAAACGGTGATCGGCAATCCGTCGTCGCACTCGCACGCGTATGCCGCCGGTGGAACCTACACGATCACCGCAACGGCCACGGACGAGGACGGGACGTGGAACGCCAACTCGATTGACGTTCTCGTTTATGCTCAGGCAGTCGGTATTCCCCAGGGGACGCCGTGGATTTTCGGCGATTCGGAAATCTTGGAAGGGCGAACCTACACGCTTTATCTCCACGCCAACGAAGCGGATATTCTCAGTTGGGAAATCACCTGGGGGGACGGTTCGACCACAACGGTTGCCGGGACTGCGACCCGAGCAACCCATTTCTATGCGGACGGCGACGAGCAACTTGTCATCTCGGTCGTTGCCAAGAAACAACTGGGCAGTAGTACGACAAACATTCCGCTGACCCACAATCTGTTCGTCCAAAATGTTCCGCCGACCCTTACGATTAGCGGAGCAGCACGCACGTTGCCGAAAGTGCCTTATCAATTGAAATTGACCAGCTACGATCCGGGTGACGACACGATCATGCAGTGGATCATCGACTGGGGGGACGGCACGACGGATTATATTCAAGGAACCCCCTCACAGGCGAGTCACAGCTATGCCGATACCGGTCTTTACACGATTACGGCAACGGCAGACGACGATGACGGGACTTGGGAAGCCAACACGATTGACGTGCATGTGCGGACCGATGCGGAAACCGAATGGATCAGACTGGTCGAAGACAACCGATTCGTCACGGAATATAGCACCTCGTTCCACGTTCCGGCAGGCAACAAGGCGATGGTCCTTGACATCCGCGATCTCCGATTCGACGGCCAAAGTAAGGGGATGATCAACGACGCGTTCGAGGTTGCCCTGGTCGATGCTAGCGGCAATCCGCTGGTTGCGACGATCCGGACGACACGTGACGGTTTTTTGAACATCACGGAAGGGGCCGGAACGCTTTTGGCGTCGGGAGTTCTTTATGATTCCGGGGCCGGACGCATCATTCTTGACCTGTCCCGGATCGCTGTCGGGACGAAAGCGACGCTGATCGTGCGGCTTGTCAACAACGATACCGACACGAAAACCACCGTCGAAATCAATCCGGCACTCAGCTTTATCAATTCGCCGTTCACAAATCCAAGTAACACGACGCCACAGGAGAATCCCAACAACCGGCAGACAATCAACTTCGCTCATCTCCAGGATGTCACTTCCAGTATTGGGGTTGCCTACGGCACGACGACGTTCAACGATCAGAAGAATATTTTACGTGCAGGAATCGAGTTGACGAATATCGGCACGTACCCGATGCGCGGCCCGATTCTCGTTGGGATCAAAAATATCTCCAACCCGTCCGTCCAGGCGACCGGATACGATGGCATCGCCCCGAACGGCATGGTCTATTATGACGTCAGCCATTTCGCGTTCTCCGGCACCGATTCTTTCTTTGACCCTGCGGAAATCATTCGGGGACTCGATCTCCAGTTCCTGAATCCGGGGCGCGTCCAGTTCACTTACGAGCTCGTCATCCTTGCTTATATCAACAAAGCTCCAAACTTTACGAGCAAGCCGGTGACGGAAGTGAGTGCCACAAATCAGTACGTCTACAACGCAAAAGCAACCGACCCGGAAAACGACGTTTTGCGTTACGAAAAGGTTTTCGGTCCGGCAACCATGCAGATCGACGCCCAAACGGGCCGGATCACCTGGAACACGACTCAAGGCGATGTCGGTCTCCACAGTGTAAAGATTCGCGTTTACGATACCGAAGGTCTTTTTGACGAGCAGACTTTTACGATCAAGATCGTCGAGACGATCAATCGCCCGCCGTATTTCACGTCAACACCGGAGACGGAAGCGTTTGTCGGTTCGATTTACCGTTACCAAGCGACGGCGGCGGACCCGGACGGCGATCCGCTCACTTTCCAGTTGGTTTCGGCGGTCCGCACCTCGGACGGTGCCTTGCTCGATGTTTACCATGCAACCCATCACCTGAAAGTGACCGCCGATGGTCTGGTGACATGGAACCCGCCTGTCGAACTGGTCGGCAAGACGATTACGGTCATTCTCGAAGTGAGCGACGGGCGTGGCGGCACAGCCCTCCAAGAATACCTGATCGGTGTTCATGCCGATCCGGTCAACAGGCCACCGGTTATTGTTTCGACGCCGAGTACGATCCATGTTCTTCCGGCGGACAAAAAAGACGGTTCTGCCAACGTCTATCCCAAGGAGATCAATCTGGAACTTAACCCTGGGGAAAAAGTGAAAGTGACGGTCGGGATCGACATTGCACCAGTCCAAAAGGCAAATGAAAACATGCCGAAAGGTGAACCGGATCGGATGGTCGTTTACAATGAAACGGACGCCCAAAAACTGCTCGACATTCTTCTGTCCGGCGGAACGACCGGTATCAATGTGACGTCGATCAGTCTTTCTGGTCAGCAGTTTGACGAGTACGCATCGACCGGTTACTATGTCAACAACAACGGCACCTATGGCATGGGCAACTATGGGATCGTGTTGTCGACAGGAAACGCGTCCTCCTACGGGAGCGGCCCCAATCTCTATGGAGGTTTTTCTTGTGACTTTGACAGTTATGCAACAACGGAACAACAACAAATCCTCTCCGCCATAACAGGGCAGGGTTCCCATTACGATGTCACCCAATTCGACATCTATTTTGACATGCTGCCCGGTTATGATACGTTGGTTTTCAATCTCGTCTTCGGGTCGGAAGAGTATCCGGAATGGCAGTGGTCCCCTTTTATTGACGGGTTCGGTTTATTGATTGACGGCAAAAACATCGCAACATACGACAACTTGCCGATTAACATCAATCATCCGAATATGCGGTATGTGGATGGAACGGAACTGGATGGTATTCTCCTGGGCGATCCTTATGATCCGGAAAGTTGTGTGTTGACATTCATGGTACAATTGGAACCAGGGAGTACCGGCCATAAACTGACATTCATTATTGCAGACGCCAGTGACACCGTTTGGGACACGACGATCTTTATTTCCAATCTCGGCGGTACATCGTCCCGACCGATTGATGTTGATGTTACGCCTTCCAAGAATACCGCGAACGTTGACAATAAGAGCGGTGTGATCCAGGGTGTCTTGCCGGGCGAAACCGCCGTGTTCGATGTAGAAATCACCGGGACGGGAGCAGGCGATTATTTCGACCTCCAATTTATTGACGTCACGACCGGGACTGTTTTGGGAACGATTCCCGTCAGTATCAACAACGGCTATTTCTATCTGGTACAAGCCATCGACCCGGACGGTGACACTCTGACGTACAGTATGCCGCAGGGGCCTGTGGGGGCGACGATCCATCCGGAGACCGGTGCGATCAAGTGGAACCCGCCGGGGGTCGGACAGTACACCTTTACGGTTCGGGTTGAGGACGGTCGGGGCGGCTACGATGAGCAAACGTTCACGGTCAACGTTTCCGACAGCAATGCCGGTAACCTTCCACCGGTCATCGAACAGATCGCCGATGCCCAAGTCGCTGTCGGGAACAATGTTTCGTGGCAGGTCCAGGCGAGCGATCCGGACGGCGATACGATTTTCTATCACTTGGTCGATAAGCCGGAAGGGATGACCATCGACATGCGAACCGGGATCATCAACTGGTCGGTCCCGATAGAAGCAGTCGGTCAATCCTTTGTCGTCAAGGTACTTGTAACGGACCGGTGCGGCGGCGAATCGACCATGTCGTTCAAGATCGACGTGGCGACACACACGATCCGCGTCAACCATCAACCGGTTATTTCATCGACTCCGCCCGCTTGGGCAAGCGTCGGTAACTATTATCGTTACACGGTTAAAGCGACTGATCCGGATAATGACAAGCTGCGATACTCCTTGGGAGTTGCGCCGGAAGGAGCCTATATCGATGAGAACACGGGTGAACTCTTCTGGCGTCCGACCTTTGATCAAGTCGGTTGGAACGCGATTGCCGTGATCGTCGAAGACGGACATGGCGGTAGTGCGTCCCAATTTTTCTATGTCGGGGTTTATGATTGGAATGGGGCACCCCGCATCCTCTCCGAACCGACCGGTACGATTGTCATTGGCACGCTTTGGGAATATCCTGTCCTGGCGGTTGATCCGGATGGTGACACACTCTATTATTCGCTTGACGGTCGATCAATTCGCAACGGCATGGAAATCGATGCCGACGGTCTCCTGACCTGGACCCCGAACCAGGCCGGTAAATTCGATGTCACGGTCACCGTCGAAGATGGACGGGGTGGTATTGCGGTCCAGCGATTCACCATTGAGATTACGGAAGCTCCGACATTCGATCCGCCACAGATCACTTCGCAACCGAAAGGACCGGCTTATATCGGCGAGGAATGGACCTATCCCTTGGTATTCGAGGCGGATGGCCCCTACACTCTCACACTTGGCACTGGTGCAATTGCCAACGGCATGGAACTGAAGGGCAACGTGCTCTACTGGACACCGAACAGGGTCGCCGATGTCGATGTCAAGATCGTGTTGACCGATGTACATGGTGGCACCTGTACCCAAACCTTCACGATGTCGGCCAGGGCGAAAGTCGCTCCGGCGCAACCGCCGCAGATCACTTCACAACCGAAAGGACCGGCCTATCTTGAAGATGAGACATGGCAATACAAAATCGTCGCGGTCGATCCGGGCCATCTTGCGCTCACCTACTATCGTATCCATGATGATGGCAGGAAAGAACCCCTCGCAAACGGGCTCCTGGAACTGGAACTGCAAGCGGTCGGTTCCGAACGGATCACGATTCGGGTCGAAAACGAACTTGGCGCATGGGCCGAGCAGACGTTCACCCTGCCGATTATCGCCCGTCCGCTTCACAACGACCCGCCGGTGATTACGTCCATCCCGCTCGGCCCGGCGATAACCGATACGCTGTACGAATACGAGGTTGTCGCTCATGACCCGGACGGCGATACGTTGTCTTATTCCGTCGATCAGGCTTCTTTTAATCTTGGAATTCGGATCGACAGCGAGACCGGCAAACTGACCTGGACACCGAAAACAACCGGCCTGTTCACCATCAAAATCACCGCGGACGACGGACGCGGCGGTTGGTGTACGCAAACGTTCGATCTTGAAGTTGTTGCTCCGCCGGTCCGGTCGCTCCCGCCGGTCATCACGTCAAGGCCGCAAGGCTTCGCTTATGTCAACGAACCGTGGTCGTACCGGGTTGCCGCTTATGACCCGGACGGCGATAATTTTACCCTGACCGTGACCGATCAGAACGGGAACGTTTGGAATGGATTTACGAACGGAGTTCTCGAGTGGACACCGTCCGTCGCCGGTGAACAGACCTTCATCGTCCATGCCGAAGATATTTACGGATTCTGGACGGAGCAGACCTTTACAATAAGCGCGATCAACCGCCCAGTCCAAAACAATCCGCCGGTGATCACGTCCATTCCGACCGGACCGGCCTTCGTTGACGAGCGGTACGAGTACAAGGTAGTGGCCTACGATCCGAACGGCGACGCAATAACGTTCCATCTCGACCAGAATTCCATCGATCTCGGCGTTACCATTGGAACCGATGGACGGCTTGTGTGGTTCCCCGATACGGTCGGAACTTACACGATTACGGTCATTGTACGCGATAATGTCGGAAATGCACGGATGCAATCCTTCGACCTTCCGGTTATTGTTCGTAATGTTGTCACGCCACCGCCGACCTTTACTTCAAAGCCGACCGGCCCCGCCATTGTCGGCCAGCCGCCGTGGAGTTACATACCTACGGCAACCACGCAAGATGGGTCTCATGCGTCGTTTTATCTCGTCTCGGACAACGGTCAAACCTTGACACCCATTAGCCAGCTTAACTGGATACCGAACGTGCCGGGCGAACGTACCTTTGTCATTCGCGCACAACAGGGAAACGGTGCCTATACCGACCAGATATTTACCATATCCGCGATTGCGGCACCGGTCCCGGTCGATCCGCCGATCTTCACATCCGTTCCGGTCGGGCCTGCCTATGTCGGCGAACGGTATACCTACAATGTCACCGCGCGAACTTGCGATGGAAGCAGCCCGGTCTTTTCACTTGATCAGGGGTCGTTGGACCAGGGGATTACGATCAATAACAATGGTACGTTGACCTGGATTCCCAAAACAGTCCAAAATGCTCTGATTAAGATAACCGTTCGGGACGCGAGCGGCCATGCCGTCACGCAGACGTTCACGCTACCGGTTGTTGAACGTGAAGTTGTCAAAGTACCGCCGACAATCACGTCGAAGCCGACCGGTCCCGCCTACGTCAATGAGCTTTGGAAATATCAGATTACTGCAACGACGGCTGCCGGAACCAACAACGTCAGCTATTGGCAAATTTTGGATAATGGTACACCGGACAAAATTTTGGACGGTTGTTTGACCTGGACCGCGCTCGCGGCAGGATCGCAAAACTTTACGATTCGTGTTGTCGACGAAGCGACAGGTGCATGGGTCGAACAAAAATTCACGTTGCAAGCGGTCAATCGGGTCGTCAACTCCAACGAGCCGCCCGTTATCCGAAGTATGCCGATAGAACAAGTTCGGATCGGGAACACCTATCAGTACCGTATCGCGGCCTTCGACCCGAACGGCGATCCGTTGACCTACTCGATCAGCAAGGCACCACAAGGTGCAAAGATGTCTGCTGATGGGGTTCTTTCGTGGAATCCGAGCACGCTTGGCGAGTATGAGTTCACGATCCTTGTTTCGGACGGTGTGAATACCCCTGCCTCACAAACATTCACCGTGACCGTCCTGCCCCCGGTCACGGTCAACACGCCACCGGTCATCACTTCGATCTTGACCGCTCCGGCGATGAAGGACCGGCCCTACGAGTTCCAGGCAACGGCCTATGACGCCGATGGCGACCCGATTACTTGGGAACTCGACCTGTCCGATATCCCGGTAGGTGCTCGTGGTAATCTCAGCATTCACCCGACAACCGGTCTCCTTACCTGGACACCACCTGTTGCCGGTTCGTTCACATTCAAGTTGATCGCCAGCGATGGTAAGGCTCAGGATATTTGGAGTATTACGCTCCCGGTTGCCGCCAATGCGCCGCCGGTCATTACCGGACTTCCCAATCCGAACGGTTTGGTGGGGACACCCTACTCCTCGAAGGTCGTTGCCAATGGCCATCAGATTGTCTATAAGCTGAGTGGTGCCCCCGAAGGGCTTACTATCGACAGTACCGGCAATTTGACGTGGGGGACGCCACAAGTCGGCAACTACGTGATCGCTGTTACTGTTACCGATTCGTCCGGTGCGACCGCTGTGCGCCAGTTCGAATTGCGGGTGACTGATCCGAGCGTTACCAACAAACCGCCGGCCTTGACAAGTACATTGCCCGGTTCGATCCCGGTCAATGTGCCGTTCGTTTTTCAACTTGTTGCATCCGACCCGGAAAACGATCCAGTCACGTTCAAGCTGGTTGACGGGAATATTCCGATCCCAACCGGCATGACGATCACCAGCGGTGGTCGGATCGAATGGACACCGACGGTGACCGGTTCGGTCTCGTTTGAAATCGAACTCTTTGACGGGATCAATACGGTGACCTACACGGTATCGCTCACCGTTGTCGCACAGCGCACGAACGCACCCCCGGTTTTCACCTCTTCACCGGCCACAAGTGTTGTTGCGGGAACACCTTTCGTCTATAAACCGACAGCGACCGATCCGGACGGTGATGCCGTCACCATGATGCTCGTCTCCGGTCCCGCCGGAATGAGTTTTAATACGAAAGGAGAACTTGTCTGGACGCCACCTGCCGCATTGGTCGGCCAAAAGGTGAGTGTCACCATTCGTGCGGCGGATATTTATGGCGCATCCGTCGACCAGGTGTTTGAACTGACCGTGCGCAGCATCGTACTTGCGCCGAACGTGGACCTGTCCAGGGCACTCCCCCTCGGTCTGGTCGGTGAAAAGATGTCCTACCAGATCACGGCCACTGATCCACAGGGCGAAACGCTGACCTACATTTTGGAAGGAATCGTCAGTTATCCGAATTATCCGAACGATTATCCCGGTAGCCCTGTCGTCATCGGGAACGGCAACGCGACTATTGACGCAAATGGACTGTTGACCTACACACCGACTGTAGAAGGAGTGATTGAGTTCCGTGTTCGCATCGAGAACAAATCCGGCGTTTCCACCGGAGTATTCCGACTCCCGATGCAGGTGATCAACCAAACCGTAACCGGACCGGGAGGCGGTACACGCGTCAATCACGGGCCGATCCTCAATCTGTATTCAGGCGGCTACGTCGAGGTGGGCAAACTGTGGACGCTCCAGATCAACGCGACTGATCCGGATAACGACCCGCTTACCTACACATTGACGTCCTGGCCGACCGGAATGACGATCACGCCGAGCGGTGAAATCACCTGGACGCCCGGCTCAGGGTATGTCAATCAACAGGTCAAGGTCGGGGTCAGCGTGACGGACGGTATGGCAACCGCTTCCGGGTATTTTTACCTGGTTGTGACACCGCAAAATAATCCGCCAGTCGTCCAGCAGATGACCGCCCAGACCACAACCGCCGGAACGAAATTCCAAGTCGATGTCAAAGCGACCGACAAGGATTACGATAACTTGATCTACACGCTTGATGCCACATCGGTCCAGAGCGGAATGAGTATCAATGATCGCGGCCAGATCACCTGGACGTCGACGATTGCCCAGATCGGTTCCCATAGTGTCACCGTATCCGTTTCGGACGGGCGTATCGATACGCCTGTGACCATGACGTTTACCGTGGAAGTCGTCCCAGACACAGTTGCTCCAAACGTCGTACTGACCGCAACGCCGGAGAAAACGCAAGCCGGTTCAAACGTTACCCTAACCGTCACAGCAACCGATAACGTCGGTGTGACAAAACGCGAGCTCATGCTTGTGAGTATCACGAAACCGAACGGGGCTGTAGAAACGGTGAACCAGAAAATTGCTCTGGACGCCAATGGCAGAGCCATCTACACACTTGGCGCA
>Ga0209628_10000701_pt1 | contig 20833 bp, 11 predicted proteins | sample TergutCu122P4_FD_187285 | JGI IMG/M metagenome (GOLD analysis project Ga0209628, IMG submission 187285) | Cubitermes ugandensis P4 segment gut microbial communities from Kakamega Forest, Kenya - Cu122 P4 (SPAdes) (version 2) | ecosystem: Host-associated > Arthropoda: Insects > Digestive system...
GCGGCATCGTCCGGCCCGAGCAGGCGCGGGTCCTCGTCGATGATGGAGTAGACGACCTCCCCGGAATCGGGGGCCAGGATCGTCGTCAGCATCGAGATGGTGGTCGATTTCCCGGCCCCGTTGGGACCGAGGAACGCGAACAGGGATCCTTTCTCGACGGTGAAACTCACCTTGTCGACCGCGGTGAGCGATCCGTACGTTTTCGTGAGGCCGGTGACCTCGATGATGGGTGCCATGTGGACTTCCTGCCGCCGGGAGTCTCCCGGGCCGGCGCTTTCCAGTGTGCCTCCCCGTACCGGCTGATAACCATCGGCTGACCGGGTGATTCCCGCGAATCACCCGAATGGGCGATGGGGGAGTTCTGCCTCTGTGCGCATCGATCGGGGCAACGGTAGAGTGTATGGAGCCGGGAGGGCGGGCGAGATACCGAGGGATTATGAACAGGCACAGTTGGAAGAAGTGGACCAGTGGGGTGGTCGTGGTGATGGGTCTCGCCCTGCCCGGGCTGGTGGCATGCGGCCCGAAGCCCCAGGGGGAGGACCGGCCGGCCTCACCTGGAGCCGCGCCAGTACACTGGTTCGAGGCGGACTTCCGGGAAGATGCCTTCGGGATCGCCGTCACCTACCAGTTGGGTTCCGGCGGCGACATCCTCACTGCGGCTATCGACATCAATAACGGCGGAGATCTGCCAGTTGTGTACAGGGGAGCCTATGACCCCGCCGAACCCGGAGCCTGTCACCGGTCGATAACGGACAACGGTGTGGCGAGCCTGTTGTCCGAACCCTTCAGTTACGCGGAAGTCGGCGGGGCGGCCGGTACGGCTGCCTCTCAGGTTATGGTGCTTCACCCGGGGTTCACCAGGACGGTACGCGTCTCGGTGGCACCCGGGGATGTCTGCGGCGAGAGCCGGCCGGCCCTGCTTGACGTACGCCCGGCGCAGTGGCGGGCCTGCCTTGGCGTGGTGCAATTGCCGGCCGAGTACGCAACCGGTGGTTCGCGCCAGACGTACAACGACCAGACCATGTCGTTGCCGGAAGGCTTGGCCCCGGTCCTGCTGTGCTCCCAGCCCGCGACCGTGCCGCCGGAATGGTATGACGGGTAGGTACGATCCTGACCGCGTCCTGATGACGAAATGCGTCGTCATGCAGGCGCCTGGGCAATGAACGTTTCTGTGACGAACCTGCTGGTTTCGTCGTAGCCCGGCAGTTCCTGGTCCAGTACGTCGCAAAGGCGTTGTGCGTTGCGCAGGTCCTCGTCGTCGCCGTACAGGCAGATGCTGAAGGTGATCGAATCCTTGTACGTACTCATCCCGATCTGGACCGTCGGGCGGTACTGGATCGGGCCGGTGATGAACGCACCGGCCACCGGCGTGTCCCGGAACACGAGTTGGTCGTGTTTGATGTTCCCCAGGTTGGTCATGCACAAATGGGCATTGGCCAGGCCGGCTTTCAGTGCCGCGTAACTGCGGCGGGGCGGGAGGAGCCCGAACAGGGCCCACAGCTGCACGAACCCAGTCATCCCGATCAGGTGGCTTTTCAGGTGGTTCATCTGCCGTCTGACTTCGGACAGCGTGTCGTCGAAGGTGTCCGATTCGGCGACGGCGACGGTGGTCTTCGACAAGGATGAGAGGTTGTCGAGGACAGCCGGTTCGCGGGTCAGGTACCGGCGCATGTCAACCGTGGTCACCACGTCCACCGGTTCGCTCACACCCAGAGTCTCGGACAATGCCCGGTGGTAGGCGGCCAGTACCACGTCGTTCAGCGTTGCGTCTCGCTCCCGGCCGTACGAGACTATGCGCGCGTAACGCTCCGGGCGGATCGACTGGGTCAGTATGAATGGCGCAACATCCGCACCGTGGCTCATCGGCAAGGCCATTCCGGGATCCCGCAGTGCGGGTTTCCGCCCGCTGAACAGTAGCCCGGCCTTCTGGCGGAAAGTCGCGGCGGCCACCACATCCTTGATGCCGCGCCCGCCCATGCTGACCGGTTCCGGAACGTAACCGGGGTCGGAAAGCAAATGGGTGTAGTACGACGCCAGGAAGTAGAGGCATTCCTTGAAGCTTGCGGCGTCGGCGACGCTGTGATTTATGGTCACCGACAACGCGGGCTGTTCGGTGGTATCGCCGGCGAACAGGCACCCGGTGATTTGCGGCCCGGCGGCTGCGTCCGTTTTCGACACGGCGTGCTGCTGGAACTTCTGGTACGTATCCACGACGCGGAACACCTCGTCCGGTTCGAACGAGGCCTCCTCCCAGTGGTCCGCCCCTTGGTCATGGTGGTAGCGGCACGACCACAAAGGCATGCTGGACAGCACCAGCATGAACGCCCGTTCCATGACACCGGCGTCGACCGGCCCGGCGAACCGGATGACCGCGTGGATCTGGTGGTCGTTGAACCCCAGCTCCTCGAACATGTACTCCACGCGGTCGTAGATGGCGGCCTCGAGCCTGAAATTGCCTCCCATGGCCCCAAAATCCTTTCCCCCCTGCTGGTGTCGGTCCCCTGACTACGGCCATCACTGGCGTGATAGCAGTGCGTACCACTATAGAGACAATCCGCGCCGGGCGCAACGCAACAATTTGGGGAAAGTTACGAAGTTGGGGAAAGTTACGATTGTCCGCCCATGGCCGCGTCGCGTTCGCTGCTGGTGTACGAACTGGCGTCGGCGATCTGGGCCGCACTGGCGCCCCTTGCCGCGGCCTGACGGGTACGGCTGATCATGCCGGAGTAGCCTTTCAGGTTGCTCATGGCTGCTGCCGGGGCGTACGTCATGGAGCGCTCGGGACGGATGCCGATCTGGGAACCGACCTCGATGGCGTCCTGGTTGGCGCCCATGTACGTGAAGATCCACCCGCGCCCCTTTTCGTACGCCTCGATGATCGACTTGACCGCCGGGTAGGTCATCTCCTTCGACGCGTTCTCGAGCCCGTCGGTCATGATGCCGATGATGACCACGCCCGGCCGCTCCGCCTCGGGCAGCTTGTCCAGGCGTTCATTGGTCTCGTGCACGATGCGCCCGATCGCGTCGAGCAGGGCCGTGCTGCCGTTCGGCCGCAGCTTCAGCGGCGGTACGTCGGCCAGGTTCAGGGCGGTGTAGATGGGTTCGTACGTGTTGTTGAACTGGGACAGGCTGACTTTGCAGACGCCTGGCTGTTGGCGCTGCTCCTCGATGAAGGCGGCGAAGCCGCCCTCGATGTCGGCCTTGATCGTGTGCATCGAGCCGGAGCGGTCGAGCAGCATGGTCACATCTGTGTATTCGTTGTTGGGCATTGTTCTCTCCTTTGGTGGTGGGTGGTGGTTGGTTGGCCCCTGGTCGGTGGCCGGGATGTCAGTTCGTGGGTTTTCGTCGCTGGAATCTCATGGGCGCCCCCTTCTCGGCGCGCGCCCGGATGACGCCTTCGGTACTGACCCGGCCCTCGGCGGAGTACTCCCCGAGGCTGGTGGACCGGGCCATTCTGGCGGCCACAGAGTTGGGGGCCAGGCCGACACGTGCAGCAACTGCTCGCAAGGATCGTCCCTCGAGGACGCCCGCGGCCATGAGCTCGTTGAGTGCCGCGTCGAGCTTGTCTCGTGCCTCCGCCGTACAGACCATGACGTGGTCCAGGTCGTCGGAGCTTGTCAAACTGCCGACCAGGCCGACGGCCTGCTGAACGAGGCGGATCGCCTGTTCGCGTTCCCTGAGTGCTGGTGTTTCTTCCATGGCAGATAGTCTACGTGCAGTCACTGCACATGTGCAAGTTCTGCACGGGAGTTGTGCCGCAGACACTGGTGCCAGGGTTGTCAGGCCCACAAGGTGCTTATGGGCGCAGCGTAGATCCGGTCGGACAGAGTCATGGTGCCTGGACCAGTGTGGAGGACGACGCCGCACAAGAAGTCCTCGCCGAGTTCGTCTCGCAGCCACTTCAGGTGCCGGGCGTCGGACGAGTCCACTGTGCCCGCCGCCTTGATTTCGATGCCGGCCACCTGACCCTGCGTGTATTCAAGTACGATGTCGATTTCGCGGCGCCCGGCGTGTTCCCTGAGGTGGTGCATGGTCGGCTGTGTCCGGCTGGCGGCAAGTTCCCCCCGAAGCTGGGCCGCCACGAACGTGTCCAGCATGCGCCCGATGAGGGCCGCGTTCCGCATGACGCCGTCGAAGTTCACACGGAGGACCGCCGGGACCAGAGCGGGATCAATCAGGTATCTCTTGGGGGTCTGGGTTAGCCGGCTCAGATGCGATGTCCACCAGGCCGGGATCATATCCAGTATGAACAGTCCGGTGAGAATGCTGTCGTACGACAAAGCCGTCTGCCGCGTGATGCCAGCCGCCTGATAGAGGTTCTGATGATCCACAACCCCCGCTGTGTTGGCGGCCAGGGCAGTGAGGTAGGCACGCAGACGCGTCGTGTCCGGCCGGCTCTTGAGCAGAAACACGTCCCGTTGCACGAGGTGGTTGACATAGCTTGTGAGCCAGTACGACCGGGCGAGTTCGGACCTGGCTTGCACGGAATCCGGGAAACCCCCGGTGACAGCCCAACGTACGTAGTCGACAATCGTGGGCGCGGTGGTGAGGCCATTCGCCGGGGCGAATAGGTCTGGATCGTTTTGAGCCAAACGATCGACGAAGAGATCACCCGGTCGGGAGAGGATTTCCCGCACGTTCAACCCGTAGAGCGGCACGTCGACCACCCGTCCGGTGCCCGGCCATTGCGCACGTGTTAGTTCGCTGTCGGCGCTCCCCGTGAGGATGAAGCGGCCCGGCTCGCTGCGGGTGTCAACCGTACGCTTTACGGCGCCCAGGACACTTGACACATGTTGCCACTCATCAAGCAACGCAGGTTCCCGCACCCTTGTCAGTGCGGCGTCCGGGTCGGCCCGGAACAGGCCGGCCACGGCATCGGCATCAAGGTGTACCACATCGGTCACCAGCCGGCTCGCCGTCGTGGTCTTGCCGGATGCGCGCGGACCAGTAATGTTGAGGACGGGCAGGTCTTGGAACAGGGTCTTCAGGAGCGGATCGATCAACCGAGGCATGTACGAGGTCACGCCGAGCATCGTACCATGTCAATCCTATGTACTTTGCATGACACGCATGAATCATCATCGATCACGCACACCATGGATCTGCGAAATTCTGCAGGTGCTTCCTTCGGCGCTACAAGTGCCCCCGGAAGAACTCCACGCACAGCTTGGTGAGTTGTTGGTTGCCGGATGGGCCTGCCGGGCCGGTGATGCCGAGTTGTGTTCCGAACCGCAGATAGTACGGGACATCGGTGAAATCGGTGTGGAACATGCCGGGGATGTACGAGATGTCGGTCCAGGCGGTGGACCGGCTCTGAGCGGATTGCATGCTGGAGAACAGCTGGTCGATGTCATGCTCGGTCCAGCCTCCGGAGCGTTCCCGCTCCAGCCGCATGTCCGAAGCGGGTCGCGTGATCCACAGGCTGGGCTGGGTCAGCCCGTCTGCGGCCACGTCGGCGGGCATCGCGGCGTCCATCATCAGGCACGCTTTCAGGCGGGGGTCGTCGTGGCAGGCCTGGGCGGTTTCCATCGAGCCGAGTGAGATGCCGAACGCCCCCGCCCGGGCGATGTCGAGGTGGCCCTGCAAGACGGGATCCGATTCATTGAGGGCTGTCAACTGGTCGAGCGCGAACCTCAGGTCGTCGGCCAGGTATCCGATGATGCCCGCGTCCAGGACCGTACCGTTCAAGACCGGCGGATCCGGAGCCGGTTCGAGGCTCTGGTCGATGTAGGGCTGCATCTGTGGTTTCTCCAGGCCGGGAATCGTCGTACCGCCGGCCAGCGTGGCCGAGGCCGAAGCGTACGGCTGGTCAAGACCGACAACAACGAATCCGTTGCTGACCAGCGCCTCCACCTGGGCCATGTTGGACTGGCGGAAGCCGCTCAGGCCGCTCGCGAAGATCAGGACCGGGAAGGCGCCGTCAGCGGGGGGACTGCCGGCTGCGGCGTGCGTGCGTACCAGGGAGAAGTGCGACAGGGCGAAGGAAGGGACCTTCACCCACCCAGTGGCGGACAACAGCCGGGTGAGGTTGGCGGACAGGGTACGGCTGTCAGCGACGTACGGTTCGCCGCGCACGGTGATGGTTGTGCCCGGGTACCAGACCTGGGCGACGATCTGGCGCGACACAGAGGGGTCGGCGCTGAACAACTCACGCCGGGTGCTGTCGGTCCAATGGTACGTGACCGTTCCGATGCCGTACTGGCCGGAAGGTGTGGGGAGCCGGAAGACGGGTACGATCCAGGCGGGGATCGCGGACAGGCCCGTGACGAGCGCGGTGACAATGCACAGGGTCACCTTGGTCCAGGCGCGGCCCGGTTGCGGGAAGAAGGTGATCAGCGCCATGAGAATGACCGCGACTACATAGACCGGGACCATCTGCCACCGGGTGCCCTCGGCGAGAACCTGCGCCAGAACAACCCCGCCGACTACGAGAGCGCCAATTATTCTGGTTCTGGGAGAGAGGGGGGCGAAGATGAAGCCGCCGGCCACCATCATCGTCGCGGCGACACTGAATACCTCGAGCGGTCTCACACATGAATTGTAATCCAATTGGCACGGTCGTTGGTGACAGGTCCGGCCCGGTCTGCGAAATTTGTCGGAGCGGTTTCGTAGGCTGTACGCCATGAAGTTCTTGCACACCGCCGACTGGCATGTCGGCAAGACCCTGAAGGGGCGGAACCGGCTGGATGAGCAGCGCGCCGTGCTGGCGCAGATCAGCCGGATCGCGACCGACAACCAGGTCGACGCGGTCCTGGTCGCGGGTGATCTGTACGACACGTCCGCGCCTTCCGCCGACGCGCAGCGCCTTGTCAACGCCACATTGCTCGGGCTCGCCCGGGATGGCATCGAAGTGGTGGTGATCGCGGGGAACCACGACCATGGTCGTACGTTCGAGGCGCTGCGCGAACTGATGTCGGCGGCGGGAATCACGTACGCGGGACAGGTCCGCGCCGCGTCCGCCCAGGGTGTGCATAACTTCACCGCCTCGTCGACAGGCGAACCGGTGGTCGTCGCGCTGGTGCCCTTCCTCACCAGGCGCGCGATCATCGGTGCGGAGGAGATCGTGACGGGGGATGTGTCGGAGAATGTGGGAAAGTACGAGGCGTCGGTCCGCACGATCATGAGCGAGCTGGCCGGCGCGTTTTCCGAAGACAGCGTTAATATCGTCATGGCGCATCTGACCATGACGGGCGGGATCATGGGCGGGGGCGAGCGCGAGGCGCAGTCGGTCCTGGAGTATCACGTGTCGCCTGACGTCTTCCCGGCCGGCGCCAGCTACGTGGCCCTCGGCCACCTGCACAAGCGACAACGGATACGGGCGGGCGTCCCGGTTCACTACGCTGGTTCGCCGCTGGCGGTGGATTTCGGCGAACAGGCGTACGACCCGGTTGTCTGCCTTGTCGATGTCGCTCCGGGCCGGCGGGCGCAGGTGACGGACGTGCCGGTGACGGCGGGGCGCAAGCTGCGCACGATCACGGGGACCGCCGACCAGGTCCGCGCCGCGGCGGCGGACTGCGGGGATGACTACTTGCGAGTCGTGTTGCGGGAGGCGGCCCGGGCGGGGACGAAGGATCTGATCATGGATGCCCTGCCCAACACGCTGGAGATCAGGATCCACCCCGATTTCCAGGAGGTGCCGCAGCAGCGCCGGCTCAGCGTGACGAGCCGGTCTGCACATGACCTGTTTGCCGATTACTGCCGCGACGCCCACATCGACGATCCCCGGGTTGTCGCGTTGTTCGATCAGTTATTCGAAGAAAGCTTGAGGTGAGCCATGCGCCCCGTACGCCTTGAGATGGAGGGTTTCGCCTCCTTCCGCGCGCCGACCACCGTCGACTTTGTTGGCGCAGATTACTTTTCGCTGGTCGGGCCGACAGGTTCCGGCAAGTCGTCGGTCATCGACGCGATGGTCTTCGCGCTGTACGGCTCGGCGCCGCGGTGGGGCCATGTCGGCGCGGTGAAGTACGCCTTGGCGCCGTCGGCGGCTCGCTGCGTCGTGCGGCTGGTGTTCGACGTGGGCCCGGACCGTTACCAGGTGGCGCGTGAGGTACGGCGGTCGGCCGCCGGCGTGCAGCAGCGCTCGGCGGCCCTGGAGCGGTTCAACGACCCGTCGCGTCTGTCGGCGGCAACGAACGAGGTTACGGTTCTGGCGTCGGAGGTACGGGAGGTGACCCCGGCAGTCGAGGAGCTGCTCAGGCTGAGCTTCGAGGATTTCACCAAGGCGGTCGTGCTGCCGCAGGGCCAGTTCGCCCAGTTCCTCAACGCGAAACCGGGGGAGCGGCAGGAGATCCTGCTGAAGCTGCTCGGCGCCCACCGGTACGACCTGATGATGAAGGCCGCAAACGCCCGCCAGCAGGCGGCGGCGGTGGAGCTGGCGGGGGTGCAGGGGAAGATGGACGATCTGGCGTACGCGACGCCGGAGTCGGAAGCAGAGGCCGTGGCCCGGCTGGACGAGTTGGCGGCGCTGCAGGCGGAGGTGACTGACATTGCCGGTTCACTGGAGCAGGCGCGTACGGGTTTGGCCGGCGCGGCCGAGTCCGTACGCAGGGCGGCCGCCGAGGCGGACCTGGTCGCGTCGGTGAGTGCGCCGAAGGGGCTGGATCAACTGCAGCGGCGCGCGTCGGCGGTCCGGGACGACTTGGTGGCGGCGAAGGCCGGGGAGGCGGCGGCCCTGGAGGCACACGGCCGGGCGCGGGCGGCTCTGGATGAGGCTGGAGACCGGACGGAACTGGTCCTGTGGCAGCGAGCGTGGGCGGAGGAGAACCGGCTCGCGGACGCGGAACCGGCATTGGTCGATGCTGCAGGTCTGGCCGAAGAGGCGTTGCGAGAAGCCACTGCGCGGGCCGGTGAGGCGGAAGGTGCGTGGTCCGAGGCGGTACGGGTCCAGGCCGCCGCCCAGCGCGCGTCGGCAGAGGCGGCGCAGCGGTTGGCGGATCTGGAGGCGCGCTGGGAAGCGGTGGCGGCCGCGGGCGGGGCCGGCTCCGGGGGAGATCCGGGGGAGCGGGCCCGGGCAGCCAATGTGCGTGTGGTCACGGCGTCGTTGCGCGAACACCTGGCCGTCGGAGACAGCTGTCCGGTTTGCGCGCAGGTGGTGGACGTACTGCCGGAGCCGATCGACGCCGTTCAGGCGGCGCAGGCGGCGGTGGACGCCCTGGCGCTGTCGCTTGGTGTCGGGTTGCCGGACCTGCGAGCCGGGGCGGATCTGGCGGAGAAGGACCTGCGGGCCGCCAATGAGGAACTGAAGGCGTGTGGGAACCGGCACAAGGAGGCTTCCCGCGTACTGAAAGAGGCGACCGCCAGGGCCGCGGCGGCGGGGGCCGCGCTGGCGCAATGCCGTGACAAACTGGCGGAACTGGCTCAAGGTCTGAATGGCGCGCCGGACGCGGATGAAGTGGCGGCCCGGTTGGTGGTGCTGGACGAGCGGGCGGCAGCGGAGTCGGCAGCCCTGAAGGCGGGCCAGCTGGCAACGACCCGGCGCCTGGCCGCTGAGACTGCGGAACGCAGGCTCGCGGATGAACAGCAGGTGATGACGGAGGATCTGCGTACGACGCGTGACCGGTTGGTCCCGCTCGGCGCGCCCGGGCTGGACGGGCTGGGACTGGCGGACGGCTGGGCGAGGCTGGCGGAATGGGCGGCAGAGGCCAAGGCGGGCGCGAAGACCCGGCTGGCATCGGCGCGGTCGGCGCAGGCCGGGGCGGAGGGGGTGGTGCGCTCATGGGAGGAAGCGCTGGTGGCCGCGGCGGCCGGGCGGGGGGTCCGCGTGTCGAAGGCGTCGGCGGTTGAGCCTGAGGTTCGTACGGCGATTGTGCGGGCGGCGGACCGGGTGGAAGCCGTCCGGGCCGCGCGGGAGCGGCTGGCGGAACTGGAACTGAAGCGGGCCGAGGTCGCGGAACGCGGACAGGTGGCGTCGCTGCTGGCGGATACCCTGAAGGCGAACCGGTTCCAGCGGTGGCTGGCGACGGCGGCCCTGGACGTACTGGTGGATTCGGCGTCGGGGTCGCTGTACGAGTTGTCCGGCGAGCAGTTCGGCCTGACGCATGACAACGGCGAATTCTTCGTCATCGATCACGGCGATGCGGACGCGAAGCGATCGGTGCGTACGCTGTCCGGCGGCGAAACGTTCCAGGCCAGCCTGGCCCTTGCGCTCGCGCTGTCGGCGGAACTGTCTGCCCTGACAACGTCAGCCAGCCTGGAGTCGCTGTTCCTGGACGAGGGTTTCGGCTCCCTGGACCCGGACAGCCTGGAACTGGTCGCGCTGACCCTGGAACGCCTGGCCCAGGGCGAGCGCATGGTCGGAATCGTCACGCATGTGACCAGTCTGGCGGAGCGGGTACCAACCAGGTTCCGGGTGACGCGCAACAGCCGTACCTCCGTGATCGAAAGGGAGGGGTGAACCATGGCGCCGCGGGTATGGGTCCGGACAAGAACCGGCCCCTCATCCCGAGTGCGCCAGGATGGGGGGCCGGTCGACTGACATCGCTTGTCAGCCTACATATTCATACCTACCCGGTAACCCGTGTGGATCGCGTCCATGATCTTGCCGGCCTTGACGGCGTCGCCGATCGTGTGGACCGTGTTGCCGGCCGCGACCAGCGCGGCCTTCAGGTCCGTACGCGGGCGGTAGCCGACCGCCATGATGACCGTGTCGGCCGGGATCTCCTGCTTGCCCGTGGGGGCCTGCACCAGAACCGAACCGTCACGGATCTCCAACAGCCTGGTCTTCGTCAGTACGACAACCGAGCTTTCCGCCAGCAGGTCGCCGTACGACACCAGGTCGGTGAACGCGGCGCCGGTCATGATGTTGTCGAGCATTTCCACGACGGTCACTTCGTAGCCGGCCTTGTTCAGATCCAGGGCCGTTTCGATGCCGACCAGGCCGCCGCCGATCATGACGACCTTCCCGCTCGGCTTGACGACCTCGTTGATCACATCCGTGACCTTCACCACGTTGGGCTTGTCCGCCCCGGGAACCGGTATCGCGATTTCCTCGGCGCCCACGGCGACGACGATCTCGTCAAACTGGCCGGTCAGGTCAGCCGCGGTGACATCCTTGGCGACAACCGGGATGCCCAGGGACTGCACCTGGTGCACCATGTTGTTGATCAGCGGGATCAGGTCGGACTTGAAGTCCGGAACCGCCGCTTCGTTCATGCGCCCGCCGAGCTTGCCGCGCTCGTACAGGGTCACGTCGTGACCGCGGAGCTTGGCCACCCGGGCCGCTTCCAGACCGGCCGGCCCGCCGCCGACGACGGCGACGTTCTTCTTGGTCGTGGCCGGGGTGAGGTGCATGGATTCCTCGCGCGACAGGACCGGGTTGACCGTGCAGGCCACGGCCTGGAACTTGAAGAACGTACGCTCCAGGCAACCCTCGTTGCAGCGGATGCAGGGACGGATGTCCTCGGGGCGGTCCTGTTCGGCCTTGATCGTCCAGTCCGGGTCGGCGAACAGCGGGCGGCCCAGACCGACCATGTCGGCCTGCCCGGAGGCGATGATGTCCTCGGCGTACGCGGGAAGGGTGATTGAACCGGAGGCGATGACCGGCACGCTGACTTCCTTCTTCACGGCCTCCGCCGCCCACACGTTGTGGCACACCGGGATGGCGCCCGGGGTGACCTGGTGGATCATCTGCGGGTGGTCGCCGCCGGAGATGTGGAAAGCATCAATGCCTTCTTGTTCCAGCCGCTTGGCCAGCCAGATGGTGTCCTCGATCGGGAAGCCGTCCGGCTCGTAGTCCGTGCCTGACAGGCGTATGGTCACCGGGTAATCGGGGCCGACCTTGGCGCGGATGGCGCGGACGATGTCCACGTAGATGCGGCTGCGGTTCTCGATGGATCCGCCGTACCAGTCGTTGCGGTAGTTGGTGTGGGGGGAGAAGAAGTTCGTCAGCAGGTAGCCGTGGGCACCGTGGATCTCGACCAGCTCGAAACCGGCCATCTTGGCGCGCCAGGCGGCCCAGGCGAAGGCGTCGACGACGAAGTTGATGTCGTCCTGGGTCATGACGTGGGGCACGGCTTCCATACCGACCATGTCCAGGATCTTCGGCCACGGGACGGCCGACGGGGCCCAGATGGGCTGGGTGGCCAGGAACTTCTGGCGCCCGCAGTGCTCGATCTGGATACCTGGTACGGAACCCGCGTCAGCGATCGTCTGGGCCAGCCAGGCCAGCCCGGGGATGTGTTCATTTGTGGAAATGCCCAGCTGGCAATGGGCGGATTGGGACGCGATGTTGTCGACGTACGCGTACTCGACCACGATCAGGCCCGTACCGCCGGCGGCTTGTTCCTTGTAATACCGCAACAGGCGCTCCGACACCGAACCGTCCTTGTTGCTCATGCCGGTGGACTGGGGGGCTTTGATGACGCGGTTCTTCAGTGTCAGATTACCGATGTTGGTTGGGGTGAATAAGTTGGGAAATTTGGTTGACATGCGTAGTTACACTCCTTTGTACTTGCACAATGATCGTACGGAGGTGGTTCAACAACAACAATTCTCAGCACCGTTGCTGCTTTTCGGAAGATCTTCCCGGTCAGAACCCTCTCCTGCTATTTGGTTTCAGACCGATCCTACAGACAAAGAAGTACGAATGGCAAAACGGTCTCACATAGCAGATACCATTGCTTCTGGTCTCGCGCCGCCTCACAGCAGTCCGGCTTCCCGGGCCTTTCCGATGGCCTGGGTACGGCGGTTCACCCCCAGCTTGCCGAAAATGTGCTCGACATGGGTCTTCACCGTCGACGGCTCGACGACCAGCCGCACCGCGATCTCGGCGTTGCTCAGGCCCTCCGCCATGAGCGACACCACCTCGATCTCCCTCGGGGACAGGGCCCGCTGCGGGGTGTGGGTCTTGACCTGGCGGACCAGGGCGGTGGCCACCGAGGGCGCAAGGACCGCGCGGCCCTCCCCGGTCGCCCGCACGGCCGCCGTGATCTCGTCAGGCGAAGCCGACTTGAGCAGATAACCTGTGGCCCCGGCTTCGATTGCGGCGGTGATCGAGTCGTCATCCTCGTACGTGGTCAGTACCAGGATGCGCGGGTTCCAGCCCGACTCGTCCGCCCGCGCCAGGATCGCCTCGATCGCCTCCGGACCGGTGGCCAGCGGCATGCGCAGGTCCATGATGATCACATCGGGTCGTAGCCGCAGCGCCTCGGTTATCGCGGTTTGTCCGTCCTCCGCCTCGCCGACCACCGTCAGGTCGTCCTCCATGCCCAGCAGGCCGACCAGGCCTTGTCGCAGGACCGGGTGATCGTCGGCTATGAAAACGCTTGTCATGCCACCTCCATCTGTTCAGGGGTATCAGGGTCAGGGGTCGTGCCGGCGCGCGCCGGCATCCGTACGGCAAGACTTGTGCCGTGCCCGGGTCCGGGCGATGTGATCGCGAACGTGCCGCCGGCGAACTGAACCCGGGTCCGCATGCCGGGCAGGCCGAAGCCGGTGTCTGAGGGCATGGCCGTTTCGAAGCCGACCCCGTCATCGGTCAGCGTCAGCTGGGCCTCGTCACCCTCGATGCCAACCCGTACCCAAACCCTCGACGCCTGCGCGTGCCGCTGGACGTTGGACAAGCCTTCCTGAAGACAGCGTACGAAGACCACCTCCGTCTCCCGCGGCAACTTGATGTCGGCGATGTCCAGGTCGGCGGTCACGCCGGTCTCCTGGGCGAACCGGGCCGTTATCCGGCCGAACGCGTCCTTCAAAGACGACTCCAGCGACACCGGGTTTGTCGTGGCGAGCCAGCAGCGCGCCTGGGTGAGTACGGTGGACACCGCCTGGTCCATGGCGTCGAGGGTGGCCAGGGTCGCCTTGTGCGCCTCTTGGGCGGCGGTACCGCTCAGGCCGGCCGACGCGGCGGTTTGGCGACGGGCCTGCTCGACCAGGAAGCGCAACCCCGACAGGTCCTGGGCGATGGTGTCGTGCATCTCCTCCGCCAGCCGGGTCCGTTCGGACAGGACAGCCGCTTCCTTCTCAAGCGTCTCTTCCCGCTGCCGGGCCTTCAGGAGATCATGCACCAATACGTCACGTTCGCGTCCCCAGTCCAGGTGGCGCCCGATGCGCAGGGCCAGGCGGGTAACCGCCGACCGGATGTGCACAATCAATCGCTCCATAGACCTTTCCTGACTACGTTGTATCCAAGGTTAGTGGCTGTACACATGCTGCGCATCGGCCGTTTTACGGATGCCTTGCCATCCGCCGAACGGCGGATGCCGCCAGGTTTTGACTTGCCGAACACGCGCAAGTCCCGACTTCTTAGGCTATATTGATCCTTACGGTTCGAGGGGGCTTACTTAATGCCCTCCGGGTTGCCCGGAATCGACCGCCATTTTCAGTGGTGGTCCGGGGTGTCTATGTTTACTGGGAGGGGCTGTCGTAATGACGCCAAATATGTGTGTGTGTGTTGTGTCGCCTTTTGAGCTGCCGGACGTTCGCCTGGCACTTGAAACGGTACGCTGCGGTGCTTTCGCATACCTGCACCTTGGGCGGGACGCGAGCCTCGCCCGGTCCGCATTGATGGATCTGGCGCGTGGGACCACCCAGCCGTTCGGGGTCGCTCTGGCGACTTCCCTGGTGCTTGACGATATCCCACCGCAAGTCACGCGGGTGCTGTTGCCGTGGGGAACCGACGACTCCGCCTTCCCGGGTACGGTTGAGCGGGTGTGGCAGGTGTCCGGCCGGGATGATGCCCGCGCCGCCATCGGAGCCGGTGCCACGGCGCTGGCGGTGAAGGGCAACGACGCGTCGGGGCTCTCCGGTGAGGAATCGACATTCATCCTCTTCCAGGCCGTACTGCCGCTCGCGCGGGACAGCGGGGTCGCCCTGTTCGTGCACGGAGGCGCCGGCGTCCACACGGGCGCGGCGTACCTCAGTCTCGGGGCCGCCGGCGTCCACCTCGATTCCCAGGTGGTGTTGTTGCCGGAATGCGGGGCGCCGCGGCAACTCAAAGCCGCCCTGGGCAAACTGGATGGCACCCAGACCACCCGCATTGGTGGGTTCCGCGTGCTCAAGTGGCCCGCTATGCCCGCTGCCCGTGACTTCGTTGAGCCTTTCCTGGGCGGGCTCGACCTTGAGGCGAACCTGCTGCCAATGGGGCAGGATTTCGCGCTGGCGGCGGACTACCTCGCCAGGTACGGCCGGCTGGAGGCCCTGCTGGGCGCGATCGAAGAGGCGCGGTACGGTCATGTGCGCCAGGCCCAGAACCAACAGTTGTTCCAGGCGGGCTCGCCGATGGCGGAGAGCCTGGGCACGAGGCTGCCCGTCGTACAGGGACCAATGGCCAGAGTGTCCGACGAGCCCGGTTTCGCCGACGCAGTGGCCCGGGCCGGGGCGCTGCCCGTGATTGCCGCAGGCATGGCCGGCCCCGATTCGCTACGGGATCTCTTGATTCGTACGGCGCACGCCGTACAGGACCAGCCCTGGGGCGTCGGGCTGTTGGGGTTCGTCCAACCCGCCGCGTTCGACGCACAGGCCCAGGCCGTACTCGGACTCGACCGGTTGCCGTCCGCCGTGATCATCGCGGGCGGGCGGCCCGCCCAGGGCGAGCGGTTCGAGAAGGCGGGCATAGCGGCCTACCTCCATGTCCCGTCGGCGCGGGCACTGGACGCGGATCTGGCACAGGGGGCGCGGCGGTTCATCTTCGAGGGACGGGAGTCGGGCGGCCACGTCGCCGGCCTGCACTCGGCCGTCATGTGGGAGCGCCAAATCCTCCACCTGCTTGACTTCGACGACTGCGCGTCGGTCAGCGTCTTGTTCGCGGGCGGGATCCACGACCAGTGGTCGGCCGCATTCGTGGCGGTCATGGCCGCATCGCTCGCGGCGCGCGGGACGCGGGTGGGGCTGCAGGTCGGTACAGCGTACCTGGCCACCGCCGAGGCCGTCACGAGCGGCGCCATCACAGCCAACTTCCGTGACCTGGTCGTGGGGGCCACCCGGACCGTACTGCTCGAATCGGCGCCCGGGCAGGAGACCCGCGCCGTGCCGACGCCGTTCGCGGACGCGTTCGCGGCCGAGAAGGCCCGCCTGGAGTCGCTTGGGCTGGAGCCGCTGGCCGTACGGCTGGGGCTGGAGGAACTGAACCTCGGCCGGGCCCGCGTGGCCGCCAAGGGGCGGGACCGGTCAGGTGAAAGTCATCAGCTTGTCGATTTGTCCGTCGAGGACCAGCGCCGTGAGGGGCTCTACATGGCTGGCTCGGTGGCGGCGCTGATCGACGAGCCGCTGACTCTGGAACAGCTTCACGGGCGTCTCACCGCGGGCGCCAACGAACTGGTCGCCTGTCTGCCCGGCCCGGAACCAGCCTTGTCATCGCGGCTGGAACCGATCGCCATCATCGGCATGGCTGCCCTGTTCCCGGACGCCCCCGACATCGACGACTTCTGGCTCAACAACCTGACCGGCCGTGACAGCGTGGCGGAGGTACCGGTCGCGCGCTGGGACCCGGAACTGTTCTACGACCCCGATTCCGACAACACCGATTTTGTAGCCTCCAAGTGGGGCGCCTTCGTACAGCCCAGCCCGTTCGACCCGCTGGAGTTCGGGATGCCGCCGGCGTCCGTACCGTCGGTCGAACCGGCACAGCTGTTGTCCCTTGTGGTCGCCAAGCGGGCACTGGAGGACGCGGGGTACGGGGACGCCATCAAGGACGGGCTGCCGGACACCTCCGTGGTGTTCGGGGTCGAGGCGATGGGGGAGTTGTCGAACGCGTACGGTTCGCGGCCCGGGATCCGGGCCATGCTGGGCGACCTGCCGCAGCAGATCGACGAGATACTGCCCCGCCTGGACGAGGACTCCTTCGCCGGAATCCTGTCCAACGTCACCGCCGGCCGCATCGCGAACCGCCTCAATTGCGGCGGCCGGAACTTCACCGTCGACGCCGCCTGCGCGTCCTCGCTGGCCGCTTTGGACGTGGCCTGCCAGGAGCTGTGGTCGGGCCGGTCGTCGATGGTGATCTGTGGCGGCACCGACCTGCACAATGGCATCTTCGACTACGCGTTGTTCTCCTCGGCGCGGGCCCTGTCGAGGCGCGGGTACTGCGCGACCTTCGACGAGTCCGGGGACGGCTTGGCGCTGGGCGAAGGCGTGGGTGCGGTGATCCTGAAGCCCTTGTCGGCCGCGGAACACGACGGGGACCGCATCTATGCCGTGATCCGCGGCATCCATGGTTCGTCGGACGGGCGCTCCATGGGGCTGACCGCGCCCAACCGGAACGGGCAGACGAAGGCGCTGCGCCGCGCATACCTGTCGGCCGGGGTCGCGCCCGGCGAGGTGGGCCTGGTCGAGGCGCACGGTACCGGTACGGCCGTGGGGGACCGGGCCGAGCTTGCCGCCCTGTCCGAGGTCATGCTGGACGGCGGCGCCCTGCCGGGCCGGACCTGGGTCGGGTCGGTGAAGACCCAGATCGGCCACCCGAAGTGCGCGGCCGGTTTGGCGGGGCTAATACGTACGGCGTTTGCCGTACGCCACGGTGTCATTCCGCCGACCCTGCACCTGGAAAAACCCGTCAAGTCCTACCGGCCGGGGCAGTCACCGTTCATTTTCAACGCGTCCGGACGTGCGGGCGTGTGGATGAGCCAACGCCGCGTCGCCGGGCTGTCGGGTTTCGGTTTCGGCGGCACCAACTTCCACGCGGTGATCGAGAACTATCGCGACGGTTCGGATTCCCGGCTGCCCGCGGCCGCCGCGTGGCCGGCGGAGTTGTTCCTGGTACGCGGGGCAACCATCGAACAGGCCCGCGAGCAGCTGCGCGTCGTCGCCCGGGCGTACCAGGCCAACCATCATTTGCGGCTGCGCGACGTGGCGTACTGGTTGGCGACCAGCGGCGACGAGCCCGTCCAGATCGGCGTCGTAGCGCAGTCCTGGCCGGATCTGCTGGACAAAGTGGACCTGGCGCTGGCCGGGAGCAGGCACCCCGACATCTTCTATCGCGAGCCGGTCGCCGGCAAGGTGGCTTTCCTGTTCCCGGGTCAGGGCAGCCAGAAGGTCAACATGGCGCGGGACCTGTTCGTGGTGTTCAGCCAGCCGAGAGAGCACCTGCGTGACCACCCCGGTTACGAGGACATCCTGTTCCCGCCCAGCGTCTTCAGCGAGGCCGGGCGCCAGGACCAGCAGGCCCGCCTCACCGAAACCGCCAACGCCCAGCCGCTGCTCGGGCTGGTCGACCTGGCCATCGCGGAACTGCTGGAATCGTTCGGGATCACACCCGACGCGGTGGCCGGGCACAGTTACGGCGAGTTGCCGGCCCTGGCGTACGCCGGGGTCATCGGCGCCGGTGACCTGTTCGGGCTCTCGGTGGCCCGAGCGCAGGCGATGATGTCGGCGGCCGGCGGCGAGGCCGGGACGATGGTCGCTCTCAGCCAGAGCCCCGAGCAGACCGACGAGTTGCTTCGCGGGCGGCAGGATCTGTGGGCCGCCAACTACAACACGGACTCACAGGTGGTGGTGGGCGGGACCCACGCGGCCGTGGACGCGCTGCTCGCGGAGTGCCGGCAACGCGGGATCGGGGCCAGCCGGCTGGATGTCGCGTGCGCGTTCCACACCCCGCTGCTCGCGGGGTCGGACAAGCGGTTCGCCGAGGCGCTGGCGGCGGTCCCGCTGGGAACGGCGTCCCTGCCGGTGTGGTCCAACCTGACCGGGCAGCCGTACCCGGAGACCACCGATGAGATCAGGGCCCGCCTGGCGGAGCAACTCGTGTCGCCGGTGCGGTTCGCGGACGAGCTGAAGGCGATGTACGACGACGGCGTGACCGTCTTCATCGAGGCCGGTCCCGGCAAGGTCTTGACCGGGCTGGCGGAGGCCACCCTGGGCGGCGGCATCGTCGCGATCCGCACCGAGGCGCCCGGGGCGGGCGGCATCCGGACCTTCCTGCGGGCCCTCGCCCAGTGGGTCGCGTCCGGCCGCGACATCGACATCGAGCACTTGTTCGCCGGTCGTGGCGTGAAGAAGCTCGATCTTGTAGAACCTGAAACGTACCGGACCAGTGCGACCACCTGGATGGTCGACGGGCTGGAAGCCGTACCCCTCAAAGACTGGGTTGAGCAGGGGGAACAACACCAGCTGCGCGGCCGGCTATTGGAAACACAACAACATCTAAGGAGCATCATGACCCCCGACAACCCGATGCGCGAAGAACCGACACCACCGGCGGCCCCCGCGGCTCCGCACGACGCGCTGGTGTACGCCTACCTGCAGAACATGCGGGCCATGCTGGACGACCAGCGCGACATCATGCTGGCGGCGATGGGGTACGGACAAGGTACGGCCTCCACGCCCGGCGCGGCGATTGAGATGATGCCGCCGATGCCCGCCATGCCGCTGATGCCCGCCATGTCACCCGTACCCGGGATGCCGGCCATGGTCACCCCGACAACGACCGCCATGCCGGTCGCGGCGGGTACGACGGGCGGCGAGGATGCGGCAGTCGAAGCCGGTGATACCGGCTGGTCGCTGCCCAGGCTGCAGGATCTTGACGCCGGCCAGATTCAGGCCGTGGTCCTGGATGTGGTGTCCGACAAGACCGGTTACCCGATCTCCATGCTGGGTCTGGACATGGATCTGGAGGCGGATCTGAGCATCGATTCGATCAAGCGCCTGGAGATCATCGGGTCCTTCTCCGAGAAGGTCGCGATGCCGGCGCCTGAAGACGCCGGCGAGGAGGACGCCGCGTCGGCGCTGGAGGAACTGGTGTCCATCAAGACATTGCGCGGCATGGTGGACTGGCTGCAACGCGTCGCCCGGGGGATCGGCGACCAGCCGGACAGGGAGCGGCCGGCCAACGACGCAGCACCGGAAGCCGCCGCCCCAGAAGCCGCCGCCCCGGAACCCGCGGTGACACCGATCACCCGCATGGTGTGGGTCCGGGAGGACCATCCGTACTGGGACCACCCCGCCGACCTGACCGGGCACAGCTTTGTTGTCACCAGCGGACCGTTTGCCAATGCGATCGCCGCGGAACTGGACCGGCGCGGCGCGACGGCCCACATTCTGGCCCCGGGCGAGACGCCCAACGGTTCCAACGGGGTGATCTTCGTGGCGGGTGCTGAGTCGGAGTGGGGCATCAAGGAACTGTTCGACCTGCTCAAGGCCATGAATCTGAGCCTCACCACGCACGTCGCGGTGTTCGACGACACTCTGGCAACGGTCATGCGTTCCGGTCCGGCGGACATCGGGCGCCTGCAGGGGTTCAGCGGCCTGGTCAAGACCCTGCAGCAGGAGTATCCGGACATCCGGTTCACCACCGTCACCTCGGCGACGCCATTTACCGCGGAGGTCTTCCCGGCCATGGCGGTGCGCGAAGTCGCCGACGACGCCGGTTATCCGGAGGTGGGCTACGAGGGCAGTACGCGGGTGCGCTACGTGCCGCAGGTGCAGGAGCGCGGCGACTCGGCGGATCTCGGTGCCGGGCTGGACGAATCCTCGGTCGTGGTGGTCCTGGGCGGCGCGCAGGGCATCTCGCCCGCCATCACCGCCACCGTCGCCGCGGCCGTGCCGTGCCGCTACATCCTGGTGGGGCGGACCCCGCGCGACGCAGACCTGGCGCGGGAGTATGCCGATTGCCCGTCCAGGGCCGAGGTTCAGAAACGGGTCCTCGCAACCCAGCAACTGGACGAGCCCAAACAGGTTCACGCGGTGGTCGAACGCATCATGAAGGCCAAGAGCATCGAGGACGCCCTGGCGCGCGTCGGCGCGACCGGGGCGACGGCTGACTACGCCAGCGTGGACGTGCGCGACGCGGAGGCTCTGCGCGATTTCCTGGATGGCGTACGGACAACGTACGGCGGAATCGACGCCCTGTTCCACGCCGCCGGCGCCTTGGAGGACAAGCTGTTCAAGGCCAAGGACTGGAACAGCT
>Ga0209628_10000702_pt1 | contig 20807 bp, 23 predicted proteins | sample TergutCu122P4_FD_187285 | JGI IMG/M metagenome (GOLD analysis project Ga0209628, IMG submission 187285) | Cubitermes ugandensis P4 segment gut microbial communities from Kakamega Forest, Kenya - Cu122 P4 (SPAdes) (version 2) | ecosystem: Host-associated > Arthropoda: Insects > Digestive system...
ATGCTGACGTTGCCGCGTTGGCGCGGCAGCAGGTCTGCGATTTGCTCGAATTGCTCGGTCGTCAGTTGCATGGCGGCAAGTTTCCACCATCACAGGCTTGATGTCAAGTAGTGTTAACAGGCCCTAGGCCGACCGCGTGAAAGGCGCGCCCGGGCCGCGCCAGCGCCAGGCCGCCAAAGATGCGGCGCGCGCGCCCCAGATCGCCCAGGCCGGCGGCCAGAAAACCGGCCTCGGTGAGCAGGCGCACGTCCGGCGCGTCCAGCAACGGCAGATCCGGAGCGTCCGCTCCAGGCTCGAAAGGCCGGGTCTGCGTCATGATGGCCGCGCCAGGCGTTCCAGCCGCACGCGGGCGCGCTCGGCCAGGGTGGCGTCGCCGGCTTCGGCCAGCTTGCGCAGCATGTCGCGCGCGCCGGCGGCGTCGCCCAGCGCGGCCAGGCTCTCGGCCATTTGCAGCGCCGGCTCCAGATGGGTGGGAAACAGCACCAGTTGCAGCGACTGGATGTTCACCGCCTCCTGGTAGCGGCCCGCCATGTGCAGGCACAGCGACAGGCCCGCCAGGTAATGCCGCCGGGTGGGGCCGTACTGGCACAGAAAGGCGAAGATCGGCAGCGCCTGCGCGTGCTGGTTTTGCGCCACGTGGGCGTAGGCCAGCGAATAGATCACTTCGAGCTGCTCGCCCGTCAGGCGTTTGGAGCCGGGCAGCCCCTCCAGGCCATCGAACAGGGCCTGGCCCATTTTGCTGCGCCCCTCGCGCGGCGTGGTGGAAGAGGGTGACATGGTGTCGGGTTCCTTCGGATGAATGGCCGCCGCACGCTCAGATCGTCTGGCGCTGCTTGCCGATGTTGGAGGTGATCTGGGCCATGCTGTCGGCGGCGCCGTTGATCATCTGGGTGACGGCGGTCATGCTGTCCTCGATCTGCTGGATGATGTTCTTGATGTCCTCGCGGCCGTCTTCCATCATCTTTTGCAGCTTGACCATGACCGCCGCCAGGTCACTCTTGTCGGCCAGCACGTTTTGCGCAGCGCGCTCCAGGCCGGCTTTTTCGATATTCACCGCGCCGGTGGCCACGGCGGTGGCGCCGCCGGCGATCTGCGCGCCCGCGCCGACCGCCACGTTGGCGACCTTGACCGAAACGTCCACCGCGGTTGTCGCCGAACTGGCGCCGAAAGACATCACCGCCATGACGATGCCCACGGTCACGGCGGCGGCGATGCCCACCACCATGGAGGCGATGCCCGTGGCCTGGTCGCCGGCGCCGGCAAGCTGGCAGATGCCGGTGGTCATGGTGCCCAGCAACTGCGGCTCCACCAGCACGGCCGGGCAGCCCACGCACAGGGCGCCGATGGCGATCGCGCCGGCCATTACCTTGCCGATGGCTTCGGCCTTTTCCTCGGGCACGCCGCAGGCTTGCAGGAACTTGCTGGTCATGGTGGTCAGCAGCTTGCCGATGCTGATTTCCGGCCCGCCAGCCGACTTCGATATCTGATCGGCCAGCGAAATCGTCGCGGCCACCAAACCGACGGCGGCCAGCGCCAGCAGCGGCGCCGCCGCGCCGCCGCTGGCGACGGTGGCCACGGCGGCCACGGCCACGGCGGCCACGGCGGCGATCACGGCCACGATCTTGCCGATCCAGCCGAAAATCTTGCCCAGCAACCCCTTGTGCGCGGCCTTCTCGGATTTGTCCACCCACTCCTTGATCTTGGCGAGCTGCGCCTCGGTGTTCTTTTTCGCCTTGACCTGCGCGCTCTCCACGCCGCTCTTGGCCGTGGCGAGCTGGGCATCCAGCGACTTGGTTTGCAGGCTGCGCAGCAAGTCCACCAGGTCGTCCGCGCTCACCGAGGTGGACGGCGCGCCGATGGACGGCGCGCCGCGCGCGTCGGTCACCGGATCGTCCTGGCCCTTCACGCCCGAAACGCCGCCCGCGCCGCCGCCCACGCCCAGGCTGGCCAGCAACTGCTGCATCTCGGCCAGGATCCTGGCGTCGGTCGGGTTGATCGTTTGCGAGCCGTCCGCGCCCGTCACCGGGTCTTGCCCGGTCAGGGACGCGCCGCCGGGCGGCAGGTTGGGAATGCCGGGGCCGCCGGGGTTGATGGGGTCCATGTTGGTATCTCCTTCAAATGTTGCGGGCGATGCCGCGTGTGGTTTCCACGCGCGACTGCTCCATCGCGCCGAGCTTGTCGCGCACATCGCGGATCACGTCCATCATCTGCTGCATCAGGTCATTGGCTTGCTGCACGCCCTGCTCGTGCACCTTGGCCGCCGATTCCAGTTCGGCCTTCCTGGCGTCGTGCCCCGCGGCCGACATCTCCATGCCGGCGCTGACCATGCCGCCGATGCCGCCGGTGATGCCGCTGCCGCCGCTGCCCAACTGAGCATAGGCCTGGGCTTTGGTGGGCAAGTCCATGCCGCGAACGCCTTGACCGGCGGGCGTGACGGGCGTCTCGACGGGAGGCGCCGGCCCGCGATTCGCGCCGATGACGGGCCCACCGGCCGGTGGAGGCGTGGCAGGCGTTTGTCCCTTCGTCCAGGAGGCTGATGATGGTGATTCCGCGGGCGTTTTCGCGCCGCCTGCGCTTGCGAGCGTGCCCAGGCTGGCAACGCCGCCGGCGATCTGCATCGCGCCGCCGGCGATCTGCATCGCGCCGCCGGCGATCTGCATCGCGCCTTGCAGCACCGCGCCGACGAAGCGGTCTTGCGCCGCCTCGCGGATTTCCTGCGCCGCGCTGTTGAGCAGGCCAATCTGCGACTGCAACTCCGCTTGGCGCAACTCGCGCCCCGTGTTGCGCTGCTCCTGCGCGATCTTCTGGAACAGGGCCATGACGGCGTAGATGTCGGTCTGGACGTTCTGCGGGTTCAGGCTGCCCAGACCCTTCCAGGCGCCGGACGCGCTGCCCGTGCCGTCCGGCGGGTCCAGATTGATGTCTTTCTGGGCCGCGCCGCCAAGGCTCTTGGATTCACCGAAGTCGATGAACTTCGCGCCGGGCTGGATCTGCGTATGGTTGCCGTCCGGGGGCACGTTACCCGGCATGGGCGGGGGCACGTAGCCGCTGCCGGGAGGAGTGATGGGGCACATGTTCTTGCCTTTCGGATGCGTGGTGATCGTGACGGTTTCAGGCGGCGGCGGCTCGCGGCGCCAGCAGCGCCTGGGCGCGGGCCTTGACGGCCGGGTGCGCGTCGCCCGCCAGGGTGATGGCCAGCTCCAGCGACTGGGTGGCCTCGGGCAGCTTGCCCAGGGCGATCAGGCATTCGGCGCTGTGCAGCGCCGGGCGCGGGTCGTCCAGCCACAGCAGCGTGGCGGTGGCGTAGTGTTGCAGCGCGTCGGTGTAGCGGCCCAGCATCTGCGCGGCGCCGCCCAGGGCCATCAGGTAGCGCGGCTCCAGGTGGTCGTGAATCACCAGCAGCGAAAAAATCATGAATGCATCGTCGTACTTGCCCTGCGTGTAGTAGCCGTGGCCAAGCTGATAGAGCGCCTCGCGCTCCTGGCGCGTGATGTCCTTGGCGTCGGCCAGCGTGCCGCCCTGGCGCAGCAACGCGCCCAGGCCGCCATCGTCGGCGTCCCACGGGGCGGCTGTGTCCGCGAGGGGGATGGGTTGCGCGGTGGTGTTCATGGTTTGGCTCTCGCGCGGGTGCGCCTTTAGCGCATGTTGGCGATGATGGAAGAGCGGGCGTCTTGCATCTTCTTGACGAAGTTGGTCATGATGTCGTAGGCCTCGTTGCGCTTGTTGGTCAGGCTTTGCAGGCGCAACATGTCCATCTGCTGGCTGTTGCTGGCCGAGTCGATCTGGCCCTTGATGGTGGTGATGGCGGTGTCGATTTCCGCCTTGGTGGTGGCGGAGTTCACCCGGCCGGCCATATTGGTCTTGAACCAGCCGGTGCTGTCCGAGTACCCCTCGGCGCTGGCGTGGGTGAAACCCAGGTCTGTGATGCCGGCGGCCTTGAGCGCGTCGTTCGCGTTTTTTTCGAACGTCCAGGGAGGGCTGCCGCCAAATTTTGCGTTCGGCTTGGCGTCGCTGGGGAAGTTGTTTTGCATCGCCGTCAGGGTCGAGAGCACGGTGTTGAGCCTGGCGATCTGGTCGTTGCGGTCTTGCACGCCCTGAAGCTGGGTTTTGATCTGGTCGTCGAGCATCTGGGCGCGCTGCGATTGCACGGCCATGAGCATGGTTTCTATGTCCATGCCTTGCAGGTTGAGGGGAACGACGCCGCCGGCACTGGCGGTGGGGTTGACATCGGCCATGTTTTTTCTCCTGGAAATGGGGTGGTGAAAGAGGCGAGCGGCGCGGGCCGGCTCAAATCATGGGACGGGGACGGCGCAAAGCGGCGCCCGATGGGGCGGCGGCGAAGGCGGCGCGTGCTTTTTCCTCGCGCGTTTCCTGCTCCACGGCCTCCATGTCGGCCCGGAAGGCGGCCAGCGCCTGCTCGCGGTCCTTGGCGCTCATCTGGCTTTCGAGCACGCTGCGAACCTTGTCCGGGTTCAGCCCCTGCGCGCGCAGAAATTCGCCCTCCGCGGCCATGACCCTCTTGGCCTGGTCGATCGCGGCCTGGGCCTGGGCGATGATTTCTGAAGGGTGGTTGGAAGCGGCCATTTCGGGTTTCTCCTGGGATTGAAGGCGGACGGATCGTCCTGACAGCGTGTGAGTAACCGGGCCGGCGCGCCGGTTCCATCTCCGCCGCGATTTTTTTGAGCCGCTCGTGTTCGCGCTCCCCTGCGATGAAAACTATTGTTTTTATAGCTTGAGGCTCTAGTACTGCATGTTTTTCATATATAAAAATATCTGAAAAATATGATGCACTAGGGCATGCAGCTATGATTTATGTAGTGGCGGACCTTGTGCCCGTCCATGCGCCCGCCGCGATCGGCCCACTGAACCGCAGGGGCGCAGCCCGGAACCTTCCAGGTGCCGCCGTTACATACGCTGGCGCGCGTTGCGCGCGGATGAAGATTCAGACTGTCATGCCCATCATCGACCCCAATTTACGCACTCCCCAACTCGACGCCGGCTTGCGGCAGGACGACGCCGGCCATGCCGCGCTGACCGGGCGGCTGGACGGCAAGCAGGTGACGGTGGACAACGGCCCGGACGAGCTGGCCGACGCCGCCGAGGAAATCAGCCTGTACCAGGCCGAAAAGACCGAGACCAAGCACACCGCCGAGCGCAAGAAGGAGCTGTACCAGGCGCTGCCGCTGATGGACCCGGAGGCCATCGACGCCTACGTGAACGCGGCCCAGGACGACAACGGCAAGGGAAAACTTGCCGCGCTGACCAAGCGGCTGCTCTCCGGCCAGGGCGATCCGCTGGCGGCGGCGCGCCAGGCTTTCAGCCAGCCGGCCATGCAGTACCTGGGCTTGCAGCACGCGCTGCACCAGGGCGGACGCGAGGGCGCGGACGCCGGCGTGCTGGACGCCTTGCGCGAGGCGCTGGCCGATCTGGAGATGGATCACGGTCCATCCATTCGCGCCGATCTGAACACCATCGGCGCCGCCGCCGAGGGCGCGGGCGATGCCGCGCAGGTGGCCAGCTTTCAGTCCACCTACCGCGACGTGGTGCTGGGCCAGTCCGACCTGGCCGGCACGCTCAAGCTGGCGCTGGAGCGGTTTGGCGAGGGCGATTTTTCCGCCGGTCTGGGGCGGCTGACGCGTGCGCTGGGCCAGGATTTGGCCGCCGCCCGCCCTTCCACCGACCCGGCCCGGCTGCAAGGGCTGGTGCGCGACCTGTACCACCTGAGCGTGGCCAGCACCGTGCTGGACGGCTGCCGCGAACTGCTGGATGACCAGCAGCAGCGCCACGGCGTGGCCGCGCCCGCGGGCGGCGCGGTGGCGCTGATGCAAGACCTGGTGAGCGCGAGCGCCGAAAAGTGGGTGATGGGCAGCCGCTTTACCGGCCTGGCCGACAAGCACGCGCAGGGCAACGTGCAGGCGGCCATCGGCTTTCTGACCGGCGTCAAGACGCTGCTGCACGAGATGCCGGTGCAAATTTTCGTGGATGGCGATCAGCGCCAAACCGTTTTCAACGCCGCGCAGGAAGCGCTGGACGCGGCCATCGACCGCGAGGAGTCTTGACATGCAAACTCTGGCGCAGGTGCTGGCCGATTTCGGCCATGAAATGGGGATGAGCGGAACGCTCGCGCCGGGCGAAGGCGGCGGCGTTCAGTTGCGTCTTGAATCCGGCGCGGTGCTGGGCGTGGCGCGGCAAGGCGAGGCGGTGGTGGTGCATCTGTCGGAACCCGCGCCCTACGACGCCCCCCAGCGCTTGATCCGCGCCATGAAGCTGGCCGGCGCCCCCGGCAGCGCGGCGCTGCCGCTGCAACCGGGCCTGCGCGAAACGCCCGAAGGCCGCTGGCTGGTGCTGGCCACCCGGCTGCCGCTGGCCGAATGCACCGCCCCCCGCCTGCTGGCCGTATGGAGCCGGCTGCGCGATGCGCACGAGGGGCTGAAATGAGCCACCCAAAATGACAAAAAAATGACCTTTACGGATAATATTGAAAGAAAACGTGGATCCGTGAAGAAAAAATGAACTACCTGGGCTACGCGTGGCTGCGCCAGCACCTGTCTTTGTCCGCCTTCGAGATCGAGCGGCCCGCCCAAGTGCGCCCGGTGACCAGGGTCATGCCCGTGGAAGGCTTGTTGGCCGTGCCGGCGCACGTCGCGCCCGCCGAAGGCGACATTCTGGGGCACGCGCTGTTCGCCCTCAAGCATGAGGGAATCAACCTGCAAGTGCTGGCGCAGGCCATGCCGCATGTGCCCGCCGATGGGCTGCGCGCCCTGCTGGCACGCACGCCCAATGGCCGCTATGGGCGCGTGCTGGCCAGTCTCTGGGAAGCCTTCATGGGCCAGCCGCTGGTGGAGCAGCCACGGGTGGCCGGCGGTTACGTGGACGTATTCGATCCCCAACGCTACGTGACCGGCCCCGCGCAGCGCAACGCGCGCTGGCGCGTCAACTTCAACGGCTTGGGCACCCCGCGCTACTGCGCCACCGTGGAGCGCACGCCCGCCATCGTGCAAGGCATGGCCTCGGACGTGCTGGGCCGCACGGACGCTTTTCTCAAGAGCCTGAAACCGGCCCTGCAAGACCGCGCGCTGACCTGGGCCTACCTGCACGAGACGGAAGACTCCTACGCCATCGAGCATGAAAAACCGGCCGAGGACAAGGCCAGGGCGTTCGTCCATCTGCTCAAAATGGCCCATGAGGGGCGGCAGCTTACCGAGGACTATCTGGCGGAGTTGCAGTCCGCCACCGTCACCAACCCGCTGGACAAGGCGGTACAGTTCCGCCACGAACAGAACTGGCTCAGAGGCTCCGGCCGCGGCGCCGCTGGCGTGACTTACGTGCCGCCGTGGCCGCAACTGCTGCCGCAACTGATGCAGGAGTGGATGCGGTTTGCCAACGAGGCGCCCCGCCACATCGATCCCGTCGTGGCGGCCAGCGTCGCCTCGTTCGGCTTTGTTTTTCTCCATCCCTTCATGGACGGCAACGGGCGGCTCTCGCGCTTTCTTTTTCACCAGACGCTGTGCGCGTCCGGGCGGCTGACCAAAGGGCAACTGCTTCCCGTGTCCGTGGCGATGAAGCGCCACGAAGCGCAATACCTGGCTGTTTTGCAGAGCTATTCCCGGCCTGCGCGCGAGCGGGTGCAAGTCACCTGGATCGACGAAGGCCAATACCGCTTCGAGTTCAAGACCGACGCGGCGATCTTCCGGTACTGGGACGCCACGCGCTGCGTCGAGTTCGGATTCCAGATGGCCGAACAGGCGCTGGGCGTGGAGCTGAAACGGGAAACCGCCTTCCTGGCCCGGTTCGACGAAGTGACGCGCCGCGTGAACGCGCAAATCGACATCCGCAACAACGACCTGGCCACGCTGGCGATCATCTGCCTGGACAACGGCGGCGTGATCGCCGCCAGAAAACGCAAGCGATTCGCCGGCCGCGTGCCGGCGGCGGCATTCGACCTCGTGGAAGCCGCCGTACGCCACGTGCTGGCGGACGTCGGCGATGTGCATGGGGAAAATCCATGAATGCTCAACTTTTTATAGCTGAATACGAGTTAGCCATATAATTTTCATGTATTTTTTCGTATAGAAAACATACCACACACCGGCATCTAGCTATCAATTTTGACATTCCCTGGGTTCGGGCCGCGCCGTGACGTCAACATGGGAACGGACGGCTTTCTTTTCGCGGGGCCGATGGAACCCTTGGCGCGCGCCGGTTACTCACCGGGCAAGACGGGCCTGATTGCGTGCGTCCGTCAATGAACTGGAGCCACGGATGTCGGATTTGAAACTGGGCGGATTGGCCTTCGACCGCGGGATTGAACAGGTGATCCACGCGCGCCAAGATGAGATCGCCGCGCTGCCCGAGCGCGGCGAGAGCGCCCCGCCGGAGATCGGCAGCCGCCCGCGGCTGGACGCGCTTTTGTCGCGTCCCAATCTGGATGACGCGCTGGAGGAAGCGATTCGCCCCCGGCCGGAAAACCGCGATCTGCTGGCACCCGGGCGTTTCCGCCAGGCGCTGGATGGCGCGCTGACGCAGGTGCGCGATTTCGCCGCGCGCACGCAGGCCGAATCCGGCGCCGACGCCACCGGCGCCAGCGCCCAGCGGCTGCGCACCCTCAACCGCGCCGCGCGCCTGCTGGGCGACGAATGCGGTCTGCGCGATCTGTTGCAGATGTACCGCAGCGTCCTGTACCAGGGTTGATCACCGGCGATGAGCGATCCCACCTTCCCCGCTGCCCAGGGCGGCCTGCCCGCCGAGATCGAGTTGATGGACCTGCTGGGCTACATCTATTTGCAGCACGGCAGGCCGGAGAAGGCGGCGGCGCTGCTGGCCGCGCGCGATCTTCTGCACCCCGACGACCCGCGCACGCTGCTGCGGCTGGCCCTGGCCCAGGTGCGCGCGGCCAGACCGCAGCGCGCGCTGGAGGCGCTGGACCGGCTGGCCCTGCTGGGCGCGATGGACGCGCCTTTTCACCTGGTGCGCGCCCAGGCCCTGCAAGCCCTGGGCCGCGCCGGCGAGGCGGCCAGCGCCATGCGCGCCCACGTGGCCCTGCGGCCGGCGGCGCCAGCACCCAATTGACGGACGGCCTTTTTCCATGATCTCGCTTGCCTCCAGCCGCTTGCAGCGCGTCGTCCAGATCATCACCAGCCGCAACGACCTGGTGCTGGCCACCTTTCTGGTGGCGATCATCTTCATGATGATCCTGCCGCTGCCCACCTGGCTGGTGGACATGCTGATCGGCACCAACATGACGCTGTCGGCCATCTTGCTGATGGTGGCCATGTACCTGCCCTCGCCGCTGTCGTTTTCGTCGTTTCCCTCGGTGCTGCTGGTGACCACGCTGTTTCGGCTGGGCATCTCGATCGCCACCACGCGCCTGATCCTGCTGCAAGCCGACGCGGGGCACATCATCCTGACCTTCGGCAACTTCGTGGTCGGGGGCAACCTGGTGGTGGGCCTGGTGGTGTTCCTGATCCTGACCATCGTGCAGTTCGTGGTCATCACCAAGGGCGCCGAGCGGGTGGCCGAGGTGGCGGCGCGCTTTTCGCTGGACGCCATGCCGGGCAAGCAGATGGCCATCGACGGCGACATGCGCGCGGGCACCATCGACATGGACGAGGCCAAGCGCCGCCGCTCCAACGTCGAGAAGGAAAGCCAGCTCTACGGCGCCATGGACGGCGCGATGAAGTTCGTCAAGGGCGACGCCATCGCCGGCCTCATCATCGTGGCGGTCAACCTGCTGGGCGGCATCGTCATCGGCACCATGCAGCGCGGCATGACGGCGGCGCAGGCCTCGCACACGTATTCGATCCTGACCATCGGCGACGGCCTGATCACGCAGATACCGGCGCTGTTCATCGCCATCTGCGCGGGCATGATCGTCACCCGCGTGCAGTCCGGCGAGGAGCCTTCCAACGTGGGCAAGGACATCGGCAGCCAGGTGCTGGCCCAGCCGCGCGCGCTGCTGATCGCCGCCGCGGTGGCGCTGGGCCTGGGCATGATTCCCGGCATGCCGCTGCCGGTGTTCGGGGTGCTGGCGGCGGTGATCGGCACCGTCGGCTTCGTGCTGATGGGCGGCACACGCCGCGTGGTGGACGAAAAGACCGGCGTGGTCACCGAGGTGCCCGCCTTGCAGCCCGCCGGCGAAAAGCCGCGCGCCAAGCCCAAGACCGACGGCAGCGAGGAATTCGCGCCCACGGTGCCGCTGCTGATGGACGTGGCCTCGGCGCTGCAAACGAGTTTCGACGCCGGGGTGCTCAACGACGAACTGCTCAAAATCCGCCGCGCGCTGTACTTCGATCTGGGCGTGCCGTTTCCCGGCATTCAGTTGCGCTTCAACGACGCGCTGCCCGCCGAAAGCTACAACATCCTGCTGTCGGAAGTGCCGGTCTCGCAAGGCCGCCTGCGCCCCGGCTACCTGTTGGCGCGCGAGAGCACCCAGAACCTGGACGCGCTGCAAGTGCCCTACGAGAGTGACCGCAAGTTCCTGCCCCACATCCCCACGGTGTGGGTGGCCCAGGCGCAGCGCGACACCCTCGCGCGCGCCGGCATTCCGTTCATGGATCCCAGCCAGGTGCTCACCTACCACCTGGCGTTCGTGCTCAAGAAGTATTCGTCGGACTTCATCGGCATTCAGGAGACGCGCTTTCTGCTCGGCGCGATGGAGGGGCGCTTTCCCGACCTCATCAAGGAAGCCACCCGCGTGCTGCCGATCCAGAAAATCGCCGAGATTTTGCAGCGCCTGGTCTCCGAGGACATCTCGGTGCGCAACCTGCGCGCCATCCTGGAATCGCTGATCGAGTGGGGCCAGAAAGAAAAAGACTCGGTGCTGCTGACCGAGTACGTGCGTGCCACGCTCAAGCGCCACATCAGCTACAAGTATTCGAGTGGCCAGAACGTGCTGCCGGCCTACCTGCTGGCCCCCGGCATCGAAGACCAGGTGCGCGGCGCGATCCGCCAGACTTCCGCCGGCAGCTACCTGTCGCTGGATCCGGCGGTGAGCAAGAAGCTGCTGGAAAGCATCAAGCACGCGGTGGGCGACCTTTCGGCCAGCGCGCAAAAGCCGGTGCTGCTTACGTCCATGGACATCCGGCGCTACATGCGCAAGATGATCGAGCAAGACCTGTATGAACTGCCCGTGCTCAGCTACCAGGAGCTGACGCAGGAAATCAACATCCAGCCCCTGGCGAGGATCGACCTGTGAGCGCGCGCGAAGCTTTTGAAACCGCCAATGCACTCGAACTGCGCGTGCTCAGCGGCTGCCACACCGGCGCCCGCGTGCCGGCGCTGGACGGCCTGAGTGTGGGCGCGGACGAAAACGCCGACGTGGTGCTCACCGACCTGGATCCCTCCGCCGGCCAGGCGGTGCTGCAACTGCACCCGCAAGGCGGCTGGTCGCTGCGCGCGCCCGAAGGGCAGGCCGCCGCCGTGGAGCAGGCCCGCCCCGGCGTGGTGCGCCGCTTTGGCGGGCTGGCCCTGAGCGTGGCCGCCGAGCACAGCGACTGGCCCCGCGAACTGTTCCGGGAAACCGGCGAGCCGGCGCCGCAAGAAGAAGCCGCGCCGCAGCCGCAACGGGCCAGCCTTTTTCCAACACCCGCGCCCGCGCCGGAACACGCGGACGGCGCGCCCGCGCCCGCAAACTGGCGGCGGCGCCTGGCCCGCGCGCCCGCCGGCATCGCGCTGGCCGCGCTGGCGATCCTGGCCCTGGGGCTGGCGTTGTTGCCGGGCCGGGGCACGCGCCCACCGCCCGCCGCCGTCGCCGCCGTCAACCCGCAAACGCCGGTGGATACGGCCGGACAGCAGCGCCAGATGCGCGACATTCAACTGACCATCGCCCAGATCAATCCTGCCCTGCGGCTGCGTGTGCAGCCCCTGCCCGACGGCCGGGTGCGCGTGAGCGGCTGGGTGGGCGGCGCCGTCGAATGGGACCGTCTGGCCGAAGCGCTGGGCGGCCTGCGCCCGATGCCACTGCTGCAAGTGCACGAACTGGGCGAGTTGCGCGACGAACTGCGCAACCGCCTCGGCCTCGAAATGAGCGCGCTGGAGTTCGAGGCCACCGGCGCCGCCGGCCTGCGGGTGACGGGCCTGGTGCAAAGCGCCCAGGAGCGCGCCGACACCCTGGCCGCGCTGCGCGCGCTGCTGCCGGCGGACGTGGAACTGGTGGACGGCCTGGGTCTGGCCGAAAAGCAGGCGCAGCCCTTTGCCGCCGCCTTGCGCGCGGCGGGCTTTCCGAATACCACCGCGCTGTGGGACGGCGAGCAGGTGCTTGCCGGCCTGAGCATGACCGCACCCGAGCGCGGACGGCTGGAACAAACGCTGGCGCAACTGGCGCGGCGCTTTCGCGGCCTGCATTTCACGGTGGACGTGCAACTCGTGCACCTGGATGGCCGCGCCGAGGGCGGGCCGCTGCACGCGGTGCCCATGGACCAGGCCGGGCTGCCGTTCCAGATTCGCGGCGTGGTCGGCGGCGCCTCGCCTTTCGTGCTGCTGGGCGACGGCAGCCGCCTGATCGTGGGCGGCAGCGTCGGCAACTGGCGGTTGCAAGCGGTCGAAGCCGGCCACCTGCTCTTTGACGGCCCGCGCCGGGTCGCTGTACTGCGCTGAGCGCCATTCACCAGGAGATTGCACGATGAACGAACAACCCCCCGTCCACCGCGTGACGCTGCCGCCACGGCACGAGCAAACCGCCAATGATCCGCTCAGCGCCCTGCAAGCCGGCCTGGAAGGCCCCGATGCCCAGGCCGTGCGCCAGGAGACCGTTGAACGGCTCACGGCGCTCGAGCAGCGCCTGCGCCGGTCGATGACCCAGGGCCACCCTCCCGGCGAATTCGTCGCGCTGGCCGCCGCGACCGATGCCTGCGTTGCCGCGCGCGAGCTTGTGCAACGCTATTCCCACGCGCGCTGAATGCGCGAAATCGCTACCATCAATTTCCTACCACCATCCAAAAGAGGTTCATCATGGCAGTTTCCAACGTCTCCGGCGGCATGTCCTTCAACACGATCGACAGCTCCATCTCCTCCGTCACGAATGCCTTGGAGACCAACCTGGATACCCTCATCAAAGGGTTGAATGAGAACTCCACCAGCGCCGACATGCTGAATTTGCAGATGCAAGTGCAAAAGTGGACCTTGTTCACAGAGGTTCAGAGCACGATCGTCAAGGACCTGGCCGATGCCATGAAGGGCATCATCCAGAAGACGAACTGACGGCCGGGCGCAAGCGCTTTTCCCTCACCCGCCAGGAAGGGCAGGGTGTTACACCTGCGCCCTTGAAGAAGAAAAAACCATGCGTCGCCACGGCGACGCATTCCTGCTCGAAGCCCACGCTTGCCGGATTCCCGCCTGCCGGCAAAGGGAATGACGCAAAACGCCTTCAAAAAGAGAGATTTTTGGTTTGAAAAAGTGACGTTTTTGGCCTGAAACTGCACTTCCCGGCATGCCATGTTCCGGTGATGATCGTTCACAAATGAACAGCGTCATCGAAGCGGAACGGAAAAAAAGCGTTCTGGCCAAGCCGCCGGACGCTGCGGATGCGGAATTGCTTTTTCGCACGCTGGTGGACACGCACCGCACCCGGCTGTACCGCTTCATCATCAAGAACATCGGCAACCCCGGCGACGCGGAAGACCTGACCCAGCAGGCTTTTCTGGAAGCGGTGCGCTCCCACCAGAGCTACCGGGGCGAGTCGGAGCTGTCCACCTGGCTGTACGGCATCGCGATGAATCTGGTGCGCAACTACCTCTCGCGCGCCCCGCACCGCCGCCACGAGTTCGTGGCCGACGACGCCTTGGCCATGCTGCCCGACGAACGCCTTGGCCCCGAAGACGCGCTCCAGCAAAACCAGCGGATGCGCGCCCTGTCCGATTCGTTGGCCGAGCTGCCCGAGAGCATGCGCCAGATTCTGCTGCTGGTGGGGTTGGAAGAGCTGTCGTATGAAGAGGCCGCCGTCATGCTCACCGTTCCGGTCGGTACCGTGCGCAGCCGCCTTTCGCGCGCCCGCGCGGCGCTCAAGGCCCACATGCACGCGCACGGCGTGGACGTGTAGGGGCGCGCGGCCCCCCGTGGCCGTTCCTGGCAAGAGAAATCCGGCGCCGGCTGGAACCCGCGGCCGGCCACGGTTACTCATGCGAACCATCGTCATTTCACGGAAACGTCATGCCACAAATCGACCCCGCACACGTCGGCTTTCACACCCCGATCGGCCAGGATTTCGTCCAGGCGCCGCTGGGCCGCCTGGGCGGCCTGAACGTCCAGCAGTTGCAGGCCCACCCGCCGCGCACCGGTTTGAGCGCGGTGTTCCACGGCATCGGCAGCCTGGCTTCGCGCGCGCTCAACGCCATCACGCCGAACGGGGTACGCGCCGAGCAGAAATTCCGCGCCGACCTGAAGGAAGCCAGCGCCCGGATGGGCGACCTGCTGGGCGAGTTGAGCAGGAACCCGCAAGACGTCGACGCCATCGACCGCGCCATGCAGCGGATGGACAGTGCCGCCGAGGCCGTCACGACGCGCAGTGGCGTTGCGCGGGACCAACTGATGCGTGAGCGGATTCTGGTGCATGTGGGCAACATGACGCCGCCGCAGCGCGCGCAACTGCACGCCGGCCTGACAGCGGCCGCCGTGCCATTTGGCACGATCTTTGAACACGACGACGCCCTCTCGCCAACCGCGCGGGTTACTCAAACAAGTTCGCTGACATTCATCCGCGATACCATGATCGAGCGCCTGCTGGCTCCGATGCAAGACTCGTTGAACCGCGCGCTGGCAGTGGGGGAACGGGGGCACGTGGCGGCCGCCGCCGGTAACGCCGCCGGATTGGCTGCCGCGCGGAACGATGCCACCGACGCACTCGAGGCGATGGAATCGGCCGCGCGCAACACGTTGCGCGCGGACGGCTTGCCGGACCAGCAAATCGATCGCATGGCGCGCAGCCTGGCCAGTTTGGCGCTGGAGTCCCGTATCGCCGAGAGTCGTCAATCCGCGATCCCTACGGAACGGTTGCTCACGATTCTTCCCGATGAGACATTGCTTCGCATGAAGCAAGACAATCTTGAGGGGATGCCGCCGGTTTGCGGCAAGGAGACCGAACGCATAGCGGGTCTTTGTGACAGCGCGATCAGCAGCCGCTGTGACCGGCTGGAAAGGGCGGCGATTGACGGCCTCCGGACTTTGGCGCTGATGACGCAAGAGCACGCCGGCAAGCTGACATCGGAAGCGCCCGGCAGGGGGAACCAGCTTCCGGACGGGTCTTCGCCCGAATCGCTGGCCTTGCTCAACCAGCTCGCCAAAACCGGCTCGGCGCTGGCCGATTTCCGGGCGTACAACGCGCGCTTCGATCTCAGGGTGTCAGAGAAGATGCAAAAGCAGTTGAACGATTTGCAGGACGCCCCCTTGCGGGATCTGCGCGACAACATGCCGCTGCGACACGATATCGCCGGCGCGCTCGGACGCGCCAGCGATGAGACGCTCTCCGCGCTGGCAAAAAGCAATGTGGACATGCCCCCCGATGTGCTCGACGGGATCGACGCTGAATTCGCCCGCCGCGAGGCCGCGGCCGCCGGCGCCTACAGGCAGACGCTGACTCAGGGGCTGAATCAGCTCGCCGACGGTCACATCGCCGATGCGTTGCGCACGTTCGCATCGGCCCAGACGCGCGGCGACGAAGCGTTCGTGCTGCGCCAGCGCGGCGACGAGGCCGTGCGGCTGCACCAGTCCCACGCCCCTCATGAGTTCGGCGCCGACGAGATCATGTCCTTCCGGGGGGATGGCCTGATGCGGCAGGCGATCGAAGAACTGCCCCCCGGCCGCTTGCAGCAAATCGCCGGACAGCTCACGGCCCCGGCCATGTCCGGTCTGATCGACGAGATGAGTACCGCCGGCACCGACCTGCTCGTGCACTCCGCCGATCCCGGCAATTTCGACCCCTTGGGCCGCGCGATGTTCGACCGCGCCACGGACCTTGCGTTATTGAAGGAGATGGCCGTCGCAACGCTGAGCACCCGCGATCTTCCGGCGTTGCCCGCACTGGAGCAGCCCAATACGCGCGAACTGATGAGCGACGTTTTCGGTTTCGGGCGCAAGGAACTGTCCCCGGAAGGCTCCACGCGGTTCACCACCGAGGTGTTGACCCCACTGAGCGCGGACGAACTCACGCCGAACCCACCCACCGCCCTGCAAGGCACGGCGCCCAACCTGATGGACCAGGTGCCCGGTATATTCATCAGAGACCTCAATCGTGCGACCCATTTGATCGACGGCGAGGTACTGCACAACGGAACGCCGGATTTGCAAAACGCCAATCTGGTGCGGCTGCGCGACGATGTTGTGCACGGCGACATGGAAATGCTGCGCGTCGTCACCGGGTTTGCCAACCAGCGCAGCATGGCGGCGCTCATGATGGTGATGCGCGAAGGCCATGTGGACTTGGGCGACGGCCTGCGCGGCCATCCCTTCAACGGCGGTATGCACAGCACCTACGACATGCAGCGGCAACCCGACGGCAGCGTGATCGTGAAATTCGAGCAAAGGTTCGACCAGTTCACCGCATTCTCGCCATCCACCGGATTGGACGGCATCGCCACCGCGCCCGAGAGCACCGTCCCACGCAACATCAAATGCAACTTCGCCTTACGCTTTGTCAGCACTCCCAGGCAAGCCGGAGATGCGCAAGAACCGCAGGCGGGCCAACTGCGCATCGACGGCGCCACCCGTTGGTACACCGTGAGCGTGGCCGAGCCGCTGACCTATGTGGCCGACCGCTTGCCTCTACCGTCCGACGATGCTCCATGACGGGCTGAACATTTCCCACGCTCAAGCATCCCTCCAACCCGCCACGGGAGTATTTCATCATGTACGCCGAACAACTTCTTGCCAGCCTGGGCCAATCCGCCGGGCTGGCCGCGCCTTTGAATTTCGACGCTTCGGGCTGCGCCCGCCTGCTGATCGACCAGCGCCTGGACATCGGCTTCGAGCTGGACGCGCAGGCCGACGCCGTGCAAATCTACTGCGTGCTCGCCCCCCTGCCCGCGCAGGGCCGCGAGGCGCTTTACCGCCAATTGCTGGAGGCCAACCTGTTTGGCGCCGGCACGGCGGGCAGCACGCTGGCCGTCGATACGCTGACCGACGAAATCATCCTGTGCCGCACCGTGCCGGGGGCCACCACCCCGCACGACGGTTTTCTGGCGATCGTCGAATCCTTCGTCGCCGCCGCCGAAGCCTTGACGCAAACCCTCGCAACCGGGCAGACCGTCGCGCAAAGCGCGCCGCAATCGGAACAGGTGCAAGCGCCGATGCTGCGCGTCTGAGGCCGCTTGCAGAGCCCCCAACGGAGTTACCCGCATGAACGATTTATCCGACATCGCCCGCGCCGTCGCCGAGGCGGCACCGACGCTGGAAACCTGCCAGCAAGCCGATATTCCCATGGACGAGAGCCGGATGATCCACGTGTTGCGCGGCCCGGCTTGGCCCGCGATCATGCTGGCTGTTTCCGATCAGCCGGTGGTGCGCGATGCCGCGGCGCAAGATGCCGCGCGCGAGAGCCTGCTGCGTCTGGCCGCCGACACTCGCTGGACCGGCGGATTGGCTGGCGGTCTGGACGCGCAAGACCGCGAGTACGTCCTGCACACGCACGCCGTGCCCCTGGACGCAGAAAGCCTGGAAGCCGCGCTCGCCGCCATGCTGGCGCGCCTGGCGGTCCCGCCCGCGCAAACCGGCGCGAACGAGCCGGCCCCGGCACCCGCCGCCCCGCCGCCGGGGTGGCTGCGGGCCTGACGCCAAGAAAGCAGACCATGCCCCAATTTAATCATCCCCTGTTCCAGCGTCTGGCCCAAAGCCTGGACGCCGGCGTAACGGCCACCGGGCCGCGATCATTCGACCTGGTGTTCGACGACGACCTGACCGTCACCGCCTGGCTGCATCCGGACGACGCCGACGTGGGCGTGGATCTGTGGATTTACGACGCCGCCCTGCTCACCGGCGCCACCCGCCGCGCCGTGGTCAACACCCTGCTGCTGCTCAACCACGAGGTTCGGGCCGGTCAGCCCTTTTGCATCGGACTGGACAGCCGCGACTTCGTGCTGGTTCACGGGCGCGAGGCCATGGACCGCCTGGAGGGCATGGCGTTCGGCGTCTGGCTGGTGTGGCTTGTCGAACAGGCGCGCCGCGTGCGCGAGCTGATTCGCACCCTGACTCTGGAAGAGGGCCGCTTGAGCTTCACGCTCTCGGCCCCAACGCAAGGAGAACCATGATGATGGCGCCCATATCCCAAACCACAACGAGTCCCGGCATCAGTGGCGCCCAGCTACCCCGGTTGCCCGCGGAGGGCAACAGGCCAGCCAACGGTCTGCACAGGCTCTCGGGCGTGGTCATGGTCTCGCGCGCGAACGCCGGCGAGGTCGCCCAGGCACGCCAGGCCGTCGGGTCTTCTTTTCAGGAGTGGATGTCCAGCTTGGGCGTGGGCCTGCCCGAGTCGAGCCGGGCGGCCTTCGCGGCCCGTGGCCGGGATATCCTGGAAGACATTCTGAAAAATTCCTTCGACGCCATGTTCGAGAGCTTCGTGCGCGATGGCGGCCATGTGCCGCGGCAGGTGCTGCGCGACGTGACGGCGCAGGCCAACGCCAAGGCCCAGCAGGCCTTGCTTGATCTCGACACGCTCGCCCAGAACATGGAGGCGCGTGCCAGCCAGCGTGGGCCACAGGCCGTGGACATCCGGCCCCAGGTGGTGCCTCGCCGCGACGGGGCTGGCAACATCATCGGTTTCAACGTCATACGCCAGGCGCCGCAAATCGAAAATATGGTGCTTCGCGGCGGCGGCGCCAAGGGCATGGGCTATCCACCGGCCTTGGTCGAAATGGAGAACGCCGGCCTGCTGGGCGGCCTCAAGCATGTGGTGGGCACGTCCGCCGGCGCGCTCACGGCGATGTGCCTGGCCTGCGGGCAAAACGCCCAGGAATTTTCCGAGTTTTCCAGGACGGTAGACATGAAAGGACTCATGGGCAAGTCGGAGGACTTCGCCACCCGCTACCCCATGGTGAAACTGGAGGGCATGCCAGGGATCAATCTGGGCTTCGTGCGCGTGGGCGCACCCGGTGGCCGCGCGTTGGAGTTGCTGGATAGAACCTCGGCCCAGGGCGTGAACTCCTACCTTCAAAGCCACTGGAACACGCCCGAGTTTCAGGCCAGGCTCAACCAGTTGACTCAGCAAGAGCAGGCCAGACTGATCGATCTGCGCTCGCCGCAGCGATTCGACGCCGACCGAACGAACCAAATGATCACGTTCAGGGACCTGCGCCTGATGCACCAGATCGATCCCGCCAAGTTCAAGAATCTCACGCTCACGGGCTGGGACAATGACACAAAAACGGAGACTTACTTCGGCTACGAAAAAACGCCCGACATGCCCGTGGCGATCGCGGGGCGCATCTCCATGAGCTTTCCGGTGGTTTTCAAGTCCGTTTCCTACGACCCGGGCGATGGTTTGGGCATGCGATCCTTTCGTGACGGTGGCATAGGCAGCAATGCGCCGTCCGAAGTGGTCACCAGGGAGTTGCAGGGGCAGGCCCTGGAGGAGGCCCACGCCCGCACGGCGGTGTTCACCTTCGACGAGCTCGGCAAGGCTTATACCGTTTTGCACAGAAGTCCCGAACCCATTCCCGGATGGCGGATCATGAGCAGACTAAAGGGCGCGATAAAGGACGCAAAGGGCGCGATCTCCGGCAACCGTGGGCTTGGGCAGTCTGAATTGCAGGACAAACGGAAGATTCACGACGCCGGACCCAATACCTTCGTCGTGTTTCACGGCAAGCTCGACACCTTGGACTTCGGCGCATCAGCCGAAAAAGTCGCGTTTGCTCAAGGCCGCGCCAGCATGGAGATGCTGGAGCAGATCCGTCTGCGCCAGAACCAAGCCTATGCCGTGGAGTACGAAAACCCGCAAGACTGCCTGACCGCGCTGACCGAGTCCGAAAAACACGCACTGCGTGAAGGCGGCCCGCCCAATCCCCAAGACTTCAGGAACAAGGACGGCAGCCACGATTTCCTGACTTACTCTTTCCAGTACGCACTCTACGAGGCTGCGTGGCGTCAGGCGTGACCTCAAAGAGCGTCGAGCGCGGGAATGACGAAATCATGGGTCTGTGCATCTAACTTGGTGAAAGCCCCGGTTGCGGGGGCGTGGTGTGAGGGGTCATACAGCAGGGGTAGTGCGTTCATCGCGTCGATTACCATGCCCGCCAATCGCCTCGCCATGAACCCCGAACTCCTCCGCTACATCAAGATTGAAGCCGCCGTCGGCGCGGCGTTCAACTTCTTCATCAACGGCATGGTGGCCGGGCTGATTTATCACGGGGCGGATGCGGTAGCCACCGACCCCATCAGCCTCGCCATCGATCTCGCATGCACCTGCGTGTTGACCGGCGTCACCTCCGCCCTGTTCATCCGCGCCAGTTTGCGCGGCACCAAGACCCTGGGGATTTTGCCCGGCGGCAGTCCCCTCATGCGCTGGCTGGCGCGCCGGTTTGGCCGGCCCGCGCTGTTTGGCTTGGGCTTGGGCCTGCTGCTGGCGGTCGTTCTCTACATTCCCACGGTCCTTGTTTTCGGGTTGGCGGGCATTCAAACGCTTTCTTTCTTCACCTACATCGCCCTCAAATGCGTCTTTGCCGCCGCCCTGGGCGCGGGCGTCACGGCGTTGGAAATTTATGCCGGGCTGCACGCGTCATAGGCATAAGTTTGGATACGTCGCCACGGCGACGCATCTACAATCGGCCTGTCGCCCGCGTGAAAGGCACCTGCCGTGGAAGAAATCACCGTCGTCCAAGCCGCTG
>Ga0209628_10000703_pt1 | contig 20798 bp, 22 predicted proteins | sample TergutCu122P4_FD_187285 | JGI IMG/M metagenome (GOLD analysis project Ga0209628, IMG submission 187285) | Cubitermes ugandensis P4 segment gut microbial communities from Kakamega Forest, Kenya - Cu122 P4 (SPAdes) (version 2) | ecosystem: Host-associated > Arthropoda: Insects > Digestive system...
CAATGACGACTCGTTTTTCATCGTCGCTAAAACAAAATGTTTTCTCTTTAATTCGCTTTTTTAGTCCTGACATGGGTTTACTTTTCCTCTCTTTTTTTGTAAACCTATTTTAGGACGAGACAATCTTCATTTTTCAATTTAGGAAACCACCACACACCCAGCGATGTGTCAAAGGTAAATGAATTCTTTTTTACACCATACAAACCATTTAATGATGCCCAAAATGCGTGAATTATCCACGCTGAAGCTTCAATTCCATAGTATGTTTCAAAAGATTTTCGATTTTGAAAATTGTAATAACTAAATTTAGGCAACATCAAACTCATTCCAGTTTCAGCACCAGCACCAAACCCTACATACATATGTTTTTCTGCAAATGATAAAGCTGTATCTGGTGGAGAAGAAAAATCATGAACTAAAAATACATCTCCATTTAACAACAATGTTGAACTATTCCAAAATGTTGGTTTTTCAAATTTAGTAACTAAAAGTGCATTTCCACCTGCTTTTTTTATTTTCGTTTCTGCGAATGAAAAAATAGACGCGGAATCACAACCTTCCATCCACGGTTTACAAGTAGCTTCTAACCTTCCTATTTGCTCTGAATCAATGGGTATATCTTGAGATTTTTTATAAATAACAACAGAATCGTTATTTTCTCGTGGCGGATAAAATTTATATCGTATAACATTTACTTGAGGCGAGCAGGAAAAGAGAGTCAAGCCAATAATACCTGTCAAAATTATTCTACTGGCTCTACAATATTTATTTTTGAAAAACATCTGATATGTCATATTTTTAAAAATTTAAAGTCCGCTGTCCTAATTTTGCAAATTTACGAATTTTTCACTTCGTTGTCCTGAGTCGCAGAAAAAAAAGTCCCTTGAACAGCGAGCTGTCGTCCGGGCATTGCACACAACTCTGTTATTGATGATAATTACAACTGTCTTGTTGTATATTATCGGGATTATTGCTATGTTGCAGAGTATTAGAAAATACAAATATTCTTCTCTGTGGTTGATAGTAGCAATTATAATGATTATTTGTCCGGTTCTTATTTTTATTTTATATTCTTATAGAGAAAAAGTTATATTGAAAAAAAGCCAACAAATAAAAGAAAAAATAAAATCAGAAATGAAATTCAAAGGCATGATGGTTTTGTTTTTGATTTATTATGCGCTTGGAGTATTTTTAAGTTTCTTTTTGCGCTATGGTGTATATGTAGAATGGAGTGGAGAAGGCGCTCTATTTTTTGTTAATACAATGTTTCTCTTTTTTATTTTTGCCTACATTATATATGGGAAAAAGCAAATAGAAAAGTTGTTAAGTATGTAAGAATTGATCACAAAAAGAATTAATCTGATAACAATTTCAGAGCTCCCCCGCATTCTATGGTAAAAATATTTGTTTTTATCGTAGGATGCGGGGTTCTTTTGTATCTTTGTTGCCGATTGAAACGAAATAATTTAATAAATTATGGCAAAAAATATAATTTTAATATTAAGCTGTACTTGTTTGACGTATTTTTCGCTTTTAATATTTATATCTTATAAACAAATTTTTCTAAATATTTTTTTTGGAGCACTATTTGAGTTAATTACTATTCCACTTCTCATGTTAGTTATAGTACTGTTAGGAATTAGCTTTAAAGGATTGCATTCTGAAAAATGGTCAATAAAATCAAAGTATTTTTTTTCAATACTCATTTTATTTACAACAATAGCTTTATTGAGTGTAGCAACAATATTAAACATTTAAATGAATCTAAAGAAAGTTGTTTTGGAAATTATGAATAAACTATATCACAAATCTGTCTGTGATATGGTTTGTTAGAAAGCGACTTCACAAGCATTTAAAGCAAAAAATAAGGTTATGAAAATCAAGCCCTCACGGGCTGAAATATAAACCGTGAATATAAAACTCAAAGAAATTTCCGCTAAATATGATATAATCTTCTTCTTTTGTATCTTTGTTGCCGATTGAAACAAAACAGTTTGATGGAAACAAGAACTAAAATATATTTTGCATCGGATGCTCATTTGGGCTCTAACGTTTTTGAAGACCCTCGAGTGGTCGAAAAGCGTCTTGTGAAATGGTTAGATAGCATCAAGCACGATGCAAAAGCATTATACTTGCTGGGAGATATTTTTGATTTCTGGTTCGAATATAAATATGTTGTACCACGCGGATTTACCCGCTTTTTGGGGAAAATTTCCGAAATGAGCGATATGGGTGTTGAAATCCATTTTTTTGTAGGCAATCACGATATTTGGATTTTCGATTACTTAAACAAAGAAACCGGAGCAATCATACATAAAAAGCCTTACATTACCGAGATTGAAGGAAAAAAGTTTTTTCTTTCCCATGGCGACGGACTCGGAGATAAATCCAAACAATTCAAACTGATAAGATGGATTTTTCACAATAGACTGTGTCAAATTCTTTTTGCAGCGATTCATCCACGTTGGGGCATCGGTTTGGCTCATGTTTGGTCGCGACACAGCAGACTACAGGGTTTAAAAGAAACAGCAGGATATTTCGGAGAAGACAAAGAACATTTAGTGTTATTTGCCAAAGAATATCTTCAGCAAAATCCTGAAATAGATTATTTTGTTTTTGGTCATCGCCATATTTTATTAGATTTGATGCTTTCGAAGAAAAGTAGAATTGTGATTGTCGGTGATTGGATACAATATTATTCTTATGCCGTTTTTGATGGAAAAGAGATAACGTTGGAACAAATTGAGTCATGAAAAACGGTTGGTATCATTTAATCGCATTTTCTGTAATGTCTGTTTGGGGAGTAACTTTTGTTTCTTCCAAAGTTTTGTTATTTAACGGATTATCACCTGAAGCTATTTTTTTCTATCGCTTTACATTAGCATATATCGGTATTTGGTTTTTCGGAATTGGAAATCAACGTCAGCTAAAAAACAAGTTGTTTTCCAAAACATGGCGAGATGAGTTTCTTTTCGTATTACTCGGAGTATTTGGAGGATCTCTCTATTTTCTTGCCGAAAATACGGCTTTGAAATATACATTTGCATCTAACGTATCGCTGATAGTTTGTACTGCGCCTTTGCTTACGGTTATGCTTACTCATTTCATGTTAAAGAATGAGAAAATAGGAGGTCGTGTAATAATCGGGTTTATATTGGCATTGTTGGGTGTCGCGTTGGTTGTTTTCAACGGGCAGTTTGTGTTGAAATTAAATCCGTTGGGAGATTTTCTCAGTTTTTTGGCAGCATTATGTTGGGCCTTTTATACCATTATTTTAAAACGGTTGGGTTCAAGATATAATTCTTTATTTATTACCCGGAAAGTGTTTTTTTATGGCTTACTCACTATTCTTCCGACGTTTTTATTTCGTCCGTTAATAACAAATCCGGAAATTTTATTTCGTCCGGTAGTTTGGGGTAATTTGTTGTTTTTAGGATTGATAGCATCTTTGCTTTGCTACTTTGCATGGAATGTAGTCGTGAAACAATTAGGCACGATAAGGTCGGCCAATTATATCTACCTCAATCCTATAGCGACTTTGATAGCATCATCTATCATTATTCACGAAAAAATAACCGGAATAGCTTTAGCCGGAACAGCATTAATACTAATTGGTATGTTTTGGGTAGAAAAAGGGATGCCGAAATACTTTAACAGAATATTGAAAAAGACGTGATTTCAGAAAAAGATATTATATACCGTGATGATGATTTAGTGGCGATTAATAAGCCTTGTGGTTTGTTGGTGCATAGACCTGAGATTTTAGAAGAAGATGATGCTGTTTTTGCACTCCAATTGCTTCGGGATTTATTGGGTCAAAGAGTGTATAATCTACATCGAATAGACAGGCCGACTTCCGGAGTTTTGCTTTTTGCCACGAATAAAGAAATGGCTTCCATGGTAAATGAACTGTTCTCAGAAAAGAGAATGAAAAAGACGTATGTGGCATTGGTCAGAGGCTGGTTTCCACAAACAACTTTTTTGAATCATCCTGTTAAAAACAGTAAGGAAGTGTTGCTTGATGCAGAAACTCACTTTAATTTACTCAATAGATATGAACTGTCAATCCCTGTAGAACCTTATGAAACTTCGCGTTATTCTATGATAGAGGCTTGTCCGCAGACCGGTCGCTGGCATCAAATCCGGCAACATTTGGCACATTTGCGGCATTACATCATTAACGACCGGGTGCATGGAACAGGCGCGCATAACAATATGTTTACCGAGCAATTAGGAATATCCAATCTTTTCTTGCATGCTCACAAATTACAGTTCACTCATCCCGTAATGGAGAAAGAAATCTTGATTCAAGCAGAATTTCCGGCGCATTGGAATGAATTTCAAAAAATAGTAAAAAAATATTCGATAAATATGTGAAATTACTTTATGATATTTTGAACGCAAAGGCGCAATGACTCAAAGACACAAAGATTAATAAAAATTAGCGACTTAGTGACATTGCGCCTTTGCGCCTTTGCGTTCAAAATATAAACTGATTAATACAGAATGCTTACATGATTAAAAATATCAACATAAAGGCGTATGATTATACACTTCCGGACGAAAAGATTGCTAAGTTTCCTCTCTTCAAGAGAGATGAATCTAAATTGTTGATATACAGGAATAAAGAAATCGAGGAAAGCCGGTTTAAATGTTTGAGCGATTATCTTCCAGAAAAATCTTTGTTGATATTTAATAATACGAAAGTAATTCAGGCACGCTTGATTTTCCAAAAAGAAACAGGCGCTCAAATCGAAATTTTCTGCTTGGAACCAAAAGAACCGGCTGATTATGCGCAGGTTTTCATTCAAAACCAAAATTGCACTTGGCTTTGCATGATTGGAAATTTGAAGAAGTGGAAAAGTGGAAAATTAAATCTCACAGTTCACAGTTCACAGTTCACCGCCGAACGCTTAGAAAGCAATGGAGATACACATTTGATACGTTTTGAGTGGAATAATCCGAATCTTAGTTTTGCCGAAATTTTAGAAACATGTGGCGAATTGCCTATTCCTCCTTATTTGAATAGAAAAACGGAAGAAAGCGATAACCAAACTTATCAAACGGTTTATTCAAAAATAAAAGGGTCGGTAGCAGCACCAACCGCAGGATTGCATTTCACAAAAGATGTTTTTGAGTCTTTGTCGAAAAAAAATATTGACTTTGAGGAATTGACTTTGCATGTCGGTGCGGGTACTTTCAAACCTGTAAAAACGGAAACAATCGAAGAACATGTGATGCACACGGAATGTATCACGATAAAAAAAACTACAATAGAAAAAATATTGAACAATTTGGGAAGTATTTTTGCCGTTGGAACAACTTCTGTTCGAACTTTAGAAAGTTTATATTATATCGGAGTGCTTATATCTCGCAATCCCAATACTTTGGTTCAAGATATAGAAGTTACACAATGGATGCCATACAATGAAGAAAACAACCGGCTTTCAGCAAATGAAGCCTTGAATTTTGTTCTCCAATATTTCAAACAAAATAATTTGGATAGTCTGACTACCCACACTCAAATCATGATAGTTCCCGGATATCGGTTTAAAATTGTGAACGGGATTATTACTAATTTTCATCAGCCTAAAAGCACACTATTGTTATTGATTTCGGCTTTTGTCGGGCAAGAATGGAAAAATATTTATGATTATGCACTCGGTCATGATTTTCGTTTCTTGAGTTATGGAGATAGTTCGTTATTGTTTCCGTAGCACAATATTGTCAAACAAAGAATTTTACTGTTATTTCTCAACGCTTTCATAATGAAAGGGCTATTTACATCGCGCAGCATTACGGTCTTTCTGCAATTGGCTATGATGCAGAAGATGTTGGAGGTTACAATGGAAAAAGGGTAGCGCTTAGAGAAAAATTAGCCCGCGTAAAAGTATTTGTAGATTTTTTAATAGGGAAAAAACCTAAATTTTTAGGAGAAGAAATTCTAATCCCTTGAAATCCATATAATCAAAAAAGGATGTGTAAGTTACTTTTTACACACCCTTCTTTGGTATTTAATATCTTAGTTGTTTTCCGGACGCAATTTGCGAACAACCGCTCCGGTTCTCCACATTTCGCTTTCACGCAATGCTTTCAATTCTTCTTCCAATTTTTCCCTGTAATCAGGTTTAGAGTTGGTGTCGATAGAACGTTGAGCTTCGTTTCCGCAAGCAACTTCTTTATACAATTTCTCGAATACGGGTTTTGTTGCATCGTGGAATGGTCCCATCCAATCTAATGCACCACGTTGAGCAGTTGTAGAACAGTTGGCATACATCCAATCCATACCATTTTCAGCAAAAAGAGGCATCAACGATTGTGTCAATTCTTCTACTGTTTCGTTGAATGCTTCTGATGGCGAGTGTCCGTTTTCACGCAATACTTCGTATTGAGCCAATAAAAGTCCTTGGATAGCGCCCATTAATGTGCCACGCTCGCCTGTAAGGTCGGAATAAACTTCGTTTTTGAAATTAGTTTCAAACAAATATCCGGAACCTACACCGATTCCCAATGCAATACAACGGTCTTTTGCACGACCTGTTGCATCTTGGAAGATAGCATAAGAAGAGTTCAATCCTCTGTTTTCCAAGAACATACGGCGGAGCGTAGTTCCCGAACCTTTAGGAGCCACCAAAATCACATCGATGTCGGCCGGAGGAATAATTCCTGTGCGTTCTTTGTAAGTAACACCAAATCCGTGAGAGAAATACAACGCCTTACCTGCTGTCAAATATGGTTTGATGCGTGGCCACACTGCAATTTGAGCGGCATCAGAAACCAAAAATAATAGAATAGTTCCTTTTTGTGCAGCTTCTTCAATCGTGAAAAGCGTTTCGCCTTCTACCCAGCCGTCTGCTTTTGCCTTGTTCCATTCTCTTGCGAATTCGGGAGCTTGACCGATAATCACGTTGAAACCGTTGTCGCGCAAATTGAGCGACTGGCTCGGACCTTGAACGCCATAACCGATAACGGCAATGGTTTCATTTTTCAATACTTCTTTTGCTTTTTCCAATGGAAATTCATCGCGGATGATTACGTTTTCATCAACACCGCCAAAATTCATTACTGCCATTTTTGTTAATTTATTAAGTTAAAAAATACTAATTAATTTATATTGTTTAATCCTTTGTTATCTTCTCTTTCTAATTTTCGTTGTACCTTTTTTACATCTTCAGCAGCAGGAAGCTCTTCTGGTTTAATTCCTCTATCCAATAACATATTTCTTACTGCCGTATTATTATCTACATGTTCTTTTTCAATCGGGTCATGCCCCGTCAATTCTTTATTCTGAACATTTACACTTGTCATTTCAGCGGCCAAATCTTTTGCTTTTATGCTTACTGTAGGCAAAAAGTCGGCAACCGGCCGGTTTTTAGGAACTCCTAATTTCTGTTTCAATTTTTGTGTTGAAGTCAAAAATAAAGCCTGATCTCCTTTCGATCGGATAATCCCAAAACCTTTATCATCAATACCTCTTTCGTAAAGAATTTCCGATAGTTGTTTTTCGGTTTGAGTTAATTTTACTCTTGCTTGCACTCGCTCATGCTCTGCTAAGCGTTTCTCTATCACTTCAGCCCTGCGTGTTTGCACGGCAAAGTATGTTTGGGCAAATGCGATTTCGGGTTTTCTACTATCCCCGTTTTGTGCGATCAGATAACAAGCATAGCGAGTTAACATCACGTCATCCACTTGAGTTTCAACTCCTTTTCCAAAAGCAATGGTTTTAATGATGTAAGTAAAATGATTGGAAATGTCTTCTCCTGCTTGTTCACAGGCAATTTTAGCTTTATCCAATACATTTTCAAAGTTCTGCCACTTACTGTATCCCAATAACTCTTGTAATTCCCGTGCACTCCAGCACTCTACATCGTTAATAGTACAAACTACAGCTTCAAATTTTTCTAATAAACTCACGATTTCGGTCGTTTTCATAGAAGTTTAATTTTTTAATTCGTTAATATTCAGTTAGTTATAAAATTAAGATACCAAAAAGCATCCCGTTTTTTTTTTTTTTTGAGGGAAAATGGCTAAAAATAAACTTGTAATTTACTATAAATCAGTTATTTATGTCTGTTTGATACCCTTACTGACGTCAGTAAGGGTACCCCTCTACAGCTTATATTTTGCTCCAAACGATTCTGCTTCTGCAAATCGATTCTTCACCTCTCTTGGTGTCGATTAAGAATTCGTCGGGATTAATTTCTTGTTTGTATAATTTTAATTTTTCTCCGAAAATACCTTCTGCCAAATACACCATTTCAAGTTTGCAGATGTCTTTTTGTTTGAAAATATCCAAATCAAAAATATTCAAGGTATGTTCCAGATATTTGATGCTATTCATGTGGCAATTTATATCGATATCACTGTATCTTACCGAATAGCCCATAACAGGTTCTCCGTCAACTCCTGCTATTTTTGAAGGTTTTTCGAGAGTACACTGTATTGTGTTATCTATATAGTCGGATAAATCCGGTCGCCAGCTTGGAAGGTCTTTCGGCCTGCGGGTTTGCATATCGATTGCAGCCCAAATAGAACGGGCATAGCCGATGATTTTTCCTTCCTGATTGGTGAATCTGAAACAGCGTTGTGTGAAAAAACGTGCTACATCTTCGATCCATGTTTCAACCGTCAAATCCTGATCATATCCCGGATAATCATTGATTTCGATTGAAAAACGAGACAGTACCCAAGCTGTATGGTCTTTTGAAATCGCTTCATATCCAAATCCGCGTTGTTGCGCATGAATGGTTGCCGCTTGTAGAATAAAGTTGCATATAACAGGAAGTGTTGCTTTTCCCCTGAAATCGCAAACATAAGATTCTACGTGAAATTTGAATAAACCTACTTTGGGTAACATATTGTTTTATCGGTTTAATTTTTTCTCCATTGCGGCCAACATATCGCTAAGTCTTTCGACTTTTGATTTTGTGATGGCAACCCGTCCGGATCTGATGAATTGTAATACTCCGACTTTCTCACTCAATTCTTTGAAAAGAGATTGTGTTTCATCGTAATGGCCTGTTTTTTCGATTACCATCCATGAATCTGTGATGTCTAAAATACGGGCATTATACCTGCGGATAATATCTTCAATCGAACCAAATCCCAATACTTTTTCTGTCGAAATTTTATACAAAGCGATTTCTTGATACACCAAATCTTCATCAGTATTGTAATATGCTTTGACAATATCAACCCGTTTATCGATTTGTTTTACAACTTTTTCGATAATTTCTTTATCGGAAAAAGCGGTAATAGTAAATTTATGAATACCTTCTATGGCAGAGGGAGATACTGAAAGCGTTTCGATATTTAAACGCCTGCGGGTAAATATGATTGTGATTTGATTCAGCAAACCTACGGTGTTTTCCGAAAAAATCGTTATTGTATATAATGTTTTATTTTCCATTCTTAATTAATAATTCTTAATTCTTAATTATCTTAATTACTCATTACCCAATAATATATTAGTTACGCAAGTTCCGGCAGGAGTCATTGGATAAACCATGCCTTTTTTCTCAACTTTAACTTCAAGTAGATAAGCGCCTTTTGTGTTTAACATTTCCTGTATGGCAGCATCCAAATCTTCGCGTTTTTCAACTGTTTTTCCCGGAATATTGTAAGCATTTGCAATTTTAACAAAATCCGGATTTTTCATCGGAGTTTCAGAATATCTTTCCTGAAAGAACAATTCCTGCCATTGTCGAACCATGCCTAAAAATTCGTTGTTTAATAAAATGATTTTTACATCGACATCAGATTGCATGATTGTGCCGAGTTCTTGTATTGTCATTTGAAATCCACCGTCTCCGACAAAGAGGCAAACTGTGCGGTTGGGAGCGCCGAATTTAGCGCCGATTGCAGCCGGAAGTCCGAATCCCATTGTTCCCAATCCTCCGGAAGTAACCACGCTGCGTGATTGCTTGTATTTGAAATACCGTACACCCATCATTTGATTTTGCCCTACGTCGGTAACTAAAATGGCATTGTTTCCTGTTGCTTCCGTTACTTTATTTACAACTTCTCCCATCTTTATAGGACCGGATTCAGGATGTATTTCTTTTCTGATAACGCATTCAAATTCTTTCTCATAAGGAGCTTTGAATTCATTTCTCCATTCGGTATGCTTGTTTTCTTTTAACAGTTTTGTTACCTCTGGGAGTGTTTCTTTGGCGTTGCCCAAGATATCTACCGTCGTTTTTACGTTTTTATCAATTTCTGCCGGATCGATGTCGAAATGTATTATTTTCGCTTGTTTGGCATAAGTATTCAAATCTCCGGTAACACGATCGTCGAAACGCATACCGATGGCAATTAATACATCACATTCGTTGGTTTTCAGATTAGGTGCGACGTTCCCGTGCATACCCAGCAAACCTACATTTAACGGTTCATCGGAAGGAAGCGCCGAAAGTCCTAAAATGGTCGATGCCGCAGGGATATCGGCTTTACGCAAAAATTCTAACAATTCTTTTTCCGCATTTCCCAAAACAACTCCCTGACCAACCAATGCTAACGGTTTTTTTGATTCGTTGATTAATTGAGCGGCTTCTGCAATTTTTTCGGATTCCATATCCGGAACGGGAATATAACTTCGAATATGTGTTATTTTTTGAGACACATAATCTATTTTATTTACTTGGGCATCTTTGGCAAGGTCTAATACAACCGGGCCCGGCCGGCCGGTAGATGCAATGTGAAATGCTCGTGCCACAGCCCATGCAATGTCTTCAGCAGAACGGATTTGATATGCCCATTTGGTTATGGGTTGGGTAATCCCCACAACATCAGCTTCTTGAAAAGCATCTGAACCTAATAGTGAAGATACGACTTGCCCTGTAATGACAACCATAGGTGTGCTGTCTATCATGGCATCTGCAATACCTGTGATAGCATTTGTAGCAGCAGGGCCGGAGGTCAATAGAACGACTCCAACTTTTCCCGATACACGCGCATAACCTTGCGCAGCATGTGTTGCACCTTGTTCGTGACGAACCAAAACGTGGTTGAGTTCTTTGTTGTTAAAATCGTAAAGCGCATCGAAAGTGGGCATAATAGCACCACCGGGATATCCGAAGATTGTATCAACGCCCTCGTTAATTAACGAAAGCATAAGGGCTTTACTACCTGTTATTTTATTTTCCATATTCTAATGGGTTTATTTTATTCAATATCTTTTTCCTGTTAATCAGATTAATCACAAAAATCACAGTTCAGACAATCCTCACTGCTCCTTTATCTGCCGAACTAACCATAGAAGCGTAAGCTTTTAATGCTTTAGGAATCAAACGTGTACGATGTGGAGGCGTAAAAGCTTTATCTCCTTTTTTCAATTCTTCGTTGCGACGTTTTATTAACTCTTCATCAGAGATTAAGACATTAATAGAACGTTCGGGAATATTGATTTCTATAATATCACCATCTTTTATTAGAGCGATATTTCCTCCGGCAGCAGCTTCGGGAGATATGTGTCCGATAGATAAACCGGAAGTTCCGCCGGAAAAACGGCCGTCGGTTATCAGAGCGCATTCTTTTCCCAAGTGTTTGGATTTAATGTATGAAGTAGGGTAGAGCATTTCTTGCATTCCGGGGCCTCCTTTGGGACCTTCGTAGGTAATAACAACTATATCTCCGGCTTGTACAGACGTTGCGCGCTGTAGAGACGTTGCGCGCAACGTCTCTACGTTGTTACCTAAAATGCCGTTGCAAGCCGATTCTTGAGAATCGAATACTTTGGCGGTTCCTTTGAAATGCCAAATACTTTCATCAACGCCTGCGGTTTTTATTACACAACCGTTTTGAGCGATATTTCCTTTTAAAATTGCCAATCCTCCGTCTTTGGAGTAGGCGTGAGCAATATCGCGAATACAGCCGTTTGCTCTATCTAAATCTAATGATTCGTAATATGTATCTTGCGAGCCGAGAACGAGATTGAATTTATTTGCCGGTGCACTCGCATAAATGGAATTTGTACATTTGCACATTTGCATATTTGCATATTCTATTGCATCTTTCAGCGTTCCATCAACACGGAAAACATTTGTATCAATCAAACCTGCTTTATCTAACTCGTTTAAGATTCCTAAAATTCCTCCGGCGCGATTAACATCTTGAATGTGATATTTTTGCGTATTTGGAGCAACTTTACAAAGACAAGGTGTCTTGCGGGAAAGAGCGTCAATATCATCCATTGTGAAATCAACACCGGCTTCGTTGGCAATGGCTAACAAGTGTAATATGGTATTTGTAGAGCCTCCCATAGCGATGTCGAGAGTCATTGCATTCAGGAAAGCTGCTCGTGTAGCAATGTTTCTCGGAAGAACCGATTCATTGCCGTCTTGATAATATTTGTAAGTGTTTTCTACGATTAATTTAGCCGCATCTTCAAAAAGTTTCTTGCGGTTGGTGTGAGTAGCAACGATAGTTCCATTTCCGGGCAAAGCCATACCTATGGCTTCATTCAAACAATTCATGGAGTTAGCCGTGAACATTCCCGAACAGGAGCCGCAGGTTGGGCAAGCGTTTAATTCTATTCTTGTAACTTGCTCATCGCTGACCGATTCATCTGCACTTTGCACCATGGCATCAATCAAGTCTAATCCGCGACCGTCTAATCGTCCGGCCTCCATGGGTCCTCCGGAAACAAATACGGCAGGAATATTCAATCGCATGGCTGCCATCAACATTCCGGGAGTGATTTTATCGCAGTTGGAAATGCAAATCATGGCATCTGCTTTGTGGGCTTCAATCATATATTCTACGCTGTCGGCAATCAAATCGCGAGAGGGTAGGGAATACAACATTCCATCATGTCCCATGGCGATTCCGTCGTCGATGGCAATGGTATTGAATTCGGCAGCAAAACATCCCAATTCTTCTATTTTGGATTTGACGAATTGTCCGATTTCGTGCAAATGTACATGCCCGGGTACAAATTGAGTGAATGAATTAACTATGGCAATAATAGGTTTGCCCATTTGTTCCTGTTTCATTCCATTGGCTCTCCAAAGAGAACGCGCTCCGGCCATTTTACGGCCTTGCGTGCTGGTATAGCTACGCAATTGAATTTTCATTTTATCCATTAGAAAACGTTTTTCAATAAAAAAGCCTTTCTCTCTACAGAGAAAGGCTTGTATTATTTCCTACCTATTAAGCACCAGCCTTCCTCATTATCCTCTTTTGACGAGTAGAATAACGTTGACTAGAATTAGGCTTAATAAAGTATGAATGCAAATCATTATAAAGTCATTTCTTTAATTTGGTTGCAAATTTACAGGTATTTTTTCTTTCTACAAAATAATTAATAGAAAAATGTAATAAAAACTATGATTTTGTTATTGGAGTATAAAAACTCTTGCAATTTTTACATTATAGGAGATCATTATATAAAAGGGAATAATTCGATTATTTTTTAATTTTGTTCCATTAATACATATTTTTATGTATCTTTATGCAAAAAATAAAACGAAGAATGAAAAAATATTTGGAAGAACTTCATCAGTTGAGAATATTTCATAAAAAGGATGTTTTATCATTTGTATGACGTTCAAAATATGCTGAAATACAATGTAATTCAAGCGGATAAACAAGATTTGTTTCGCAAAATCGTCGTTTTTTATCTTGTTATAGGTGCAAAGCAAAAAATAGAATTGTCATTTAATTTTGAAAGTATCAATGATTTGAAATATAATCAAATACGCGCTACTCTCATTCCTGTACTAAGGAAAAATGACCGATTTGATTTTGAGACTGCCAAAACAACAGTAAAAGACTATCTTTCTAAACTAATGATACTTACAGATAAAGAGAAATTGTTCATTGAAAATTTCAACCAGGGCATCTATCAACCGGATTTATTATTTGACGATAAAGATATTATTGAGCGCATTAAAGAACATCCAATGGCTGTTTGGAAGACAAAAATGAAAATAAATTGATGAAATTAGATTTGTGCAAACTTGTGTATATAAAACAATAGAGCAGCTATCTTATTATAACTGCTCTATATTTTTTGTGGGCGTTGACGGATTCGAACCGCCGACCCTCTGCTTGTAAGGCAGATGCTCTGAACCAGCTGAGCTAAACGCCCGATTTATTATTTGTCGCTTTTTCTCTCAAAAGCGATGCAAAGGTAAATCTTTTCTTTAATTCTGCAATAGAAAAAAGAAAAAAATGCAAAATATTTTTTTATTTACATTCTTTCTTTAACACATCGTCGTAGGTTATATCCCCAACCCAACGGACTTTAGGTGCGAATTTCGAATCAAAAAGATTTCGTTCCGGCTCAAAATCTTTGTAGTTTAATCCGGCGAGACTGGAAATGCTGTAAATAAAATCTTCTGTAATAAAAGGACGATTTTCTTCGATTACAAGATTTGGATTTTCTTTTTGATAAACATCCGAACACCACAACACGAAAGGCACTTCACATTGATACCGGCTTGTTCCCTGAATAAAATGTCCGACAACATCGCGATATTCAAAAACTTCTTCTGCATGATCGGAAAAGAATAAAACACAGGAGGACGATTCTTCTTTTTCTTGCATCATTTTTATGATCGACCCGACAATAAAATCGGTATACAAGACAGAATTATCATATTCATCGATAAGTTTTCGACTGTCGTCGGTTAAATATGGCTTATCAGGAATAGGATTTTTTCTGTAATCAAACCTTGCGAAATTTTCAGGATACCTTTTTTTATAAGCGGTATGACTTCCCATCAGATGGACAAAAATGATTTTGTTTTCTTCATCCTTTTCGTCCAATATTTTACTTAACACAGGCAATATTATCTCATCGGGTTTCTTTTCGGAAGATAAATCAAACACATAATCCGAAGTTTGAGCAATAATACCATAACTTCCGCCCCACTTATACAGCATTTCTTGATTGCTAATCCAATAAGTTTCAAATCCAGCATACTCAAACAAATCAACAATCGACGGTTTACTGAAATAATATTCGGGATGATCGTAGCTTGCGAATGTCAAAACATTTTTCAAAACAGCAATTGTGTGCGTATTCGGAGAAACCACATCTGTATAAATGTACAAATCGTTTTTCAGGGAATCGAGCAGTGGAGTTGTTTCTCTGTGATAACCATAAACTTGCATGTGATTTCGCGACAGCGATTCTCCGATTACAACAATAAAAGTATTTCCTTGGGACTTCAAACTGCATGAAACATCCATTTTCGTATGTTTGTTTGATGCAATTTCGCTCTTAATTCTGTGACTCTCGGCAAAAAAGCGAAAACAACTTTTGTAAAAATCAATCGTTCCGAAACTTTTCGATAAAACCTGAGAAGAGGCAATTGCAACCAATACAAAAACACAAAAAGAAAAAAATATCGTGTTGCGTTTCAACGATCTACTGACCGACGACGAACGGGATGCAAGAGATAAATAAAGGAGAAATGATGCTATTATAATATATACGACAACGTAGAGTATCAATCGCCATGGAACTGCCTCGTCCATATACTCACTCGATTCGGCAGGATTTGTAGCAAAAATTACCCAGAACATATCATGATACATGTGCATAGAGGCTATGTACATATACGAAAAAACAATTATATTCGGGAACAGCGATAAAATAAAAAGTGCTACTAAATAGACTTTTTCCCACTTACCTTTTAGGAACAATGAAATAGCAGAAAACGCAACAACAGCAAACAGGTTGACCACCCATGCCAAAAAAACATCTTTACGGGTTAAATTTTCCGTATAAGCATAAAAAGGAACCGTAAACAACAAAACAAAAGAAATGAAAATAATTGTCCATCTCTTTTTCCATAACAAATCTCTCACCAATCTTTATTTTAGACTGCAAAAATACAAAAATAAATTCGTACTTTTGTGGAAATATGTTCAAACAAATCTTAAAATTCATATTCGGAATCATCGTGATTGCTTTGGCAATTTACGGGGGAGTGTATGCGTGGTTTCAACTCAAAGTCGTCGAAAATATACACCAAACAGATGTATATGAGGCGATTCCCGCAAATCCGGATATGATGCTGATTGTCCACAGACCCGCATCATTGCCTGAAGTATGGAATGTTTGCAGTAAATTTTCAAATTTCTTGCCGGAAGAAAGATCGCTGACTGTAGTTGATGCCGTCGGGAAATCTCAACTCTGCGGAGAACAGTGTATTGCCAAAGAGCCCTTGATTATGTGCTATTATCCCCATGGAACTTTGCTTTTATCCAGAATGAAAACGAGAGATTTCAGATATATGGAAAGGAAATTTTTCAAGACCAACTTGTCGGGATTTGCACCCAAAAAAGAAACCTACAAAGATGCTGTCATCAATATCAAAGCAACCAATGATGAAAGTTTTTTCTGCTATACCTTATATAATAACATATTCATTGGAAGTTTCAGAAAAAGACTTGTTCAGGAAGCAATTGATGCTTACATTCAACAATCAGGATTGAAAAACGATTCTACCTTCAATGATGCAATGGCGACATTGAATAAACTCGATAAAAATACATTGGCCGGATTGTATCTCAGCAATCCCAATGAATCTTTTATTTTCAAAGAATTAACTTCCGATACACTGAATCATTGGCTTACCGGAGATATTAAAATCAGAGAACCGATAATAGAAATTTCCGGATTTTTTCCTGTTAATCAACAAGATACATCATCTGTAGTATCAGATCTTACTTTTCAAATGATTTCTCAAGATGCATCTTATTTGAAACACTTTCATCCGGAAAACGCTATTGATTCTATTTTTTCAATCATCACGGAAAATGGTACCGAATGCTGGCAAAATCCTGCATTTCAAACTATTTTTAAAGAACATTTCGACAATGGTGTTCATAAAATTGTTTGGATGCGAAAGGAATATCATGATCTACTGTTGTTTGTAAGTCCTCATCATTCCGATAAATTTTATTCGCTAAGCATAGTAAGAGAACCTTAAGTTTTAATATCTTTGCACAAAAAACATTAAAAGTATGGATATTTCTATTGTAATTCCCCTGTACAACGAAGCGGAATCTCTTCCCGAATTATATGCGTGGATCGAAAAAGTAATGAAAAAAGAAGGCTTTTCTTACGAAGTTATTTTCGTTGATGACGGCAGTACGGATAATTCTTGGACGGTTATCAAGGAATTAAAAGAAAATAATCCCGAAATAAAAGCCTTGCGTTTCAGACGGAATTATGGCAAATCTCCCGGACTGCATTGCGGTTTTAGTCGAGCAGAAGGAGATGTCATCATCACCATGGATGCCGATTTACAGGACAGCCCCGATGAAATCCCGGAACTCTACGAAATGATTATGCAAGAAGGGTATCACCTTGTTTCCGGTTGGAAAAAGAAACGCTATGATCCTCTGAGCAAAACAATTCCTACAAAACTGTTCAATGCAACGGCAAGAGCAGTTTCCGGCATCAAGCTTCATGATTTTAACTGCGGATTGAAAGCGTATAAAAAAGATGTCGTGAAAAACATAGAGGTATACAACGATATGCACCGTTATATTCCATATTTAGCTAAAAATGCCGGTTTCACAAAGATTGGCGAAAAAGAAGTGAAACACCAAGCAAGAAAATATGGTTCTACAAAATTCGGATTAGACCGTTTTTTCAATGGGTATTTGGATTTGCTGACGCTTTGGTTCCTTTCTAAATTTGGCAAAAAACCTATGCATTTTTTCGGGCTTGCCGGTTCTTTAATGTTTATTTTTGGCTTTTTAGCTGTTATTACCGTAGGAGCTATGAAAATATACAATATGAATACCGGAAATGCTTACCGCTTAGTCACAGAGTCTCCATATTTCTTTATGGCTTTGACCTGTATGATATTGGGTACTCAACTTTTCCTCACCGGATTCATTGGAGAACTCGTTTCTCGAAACTCAAACGAAAGAAACAACTATATAATCAAAGAAGAGATATAAACCATAAAGTAAAAACGCTGTGGATTAACAAAATAATTACCTTCACAAGAAAGAAAAAAACCAAACAATATACAAATATCTTAAATTATGGCAAAACTAACAGTAAAAGGGACAGAAGTAACTGTTCTGCAAATCAATGACGAAGATTATATCTCTTTGACAGATATGATTAAAGCAAAAGATGGCGACTTTTTTGTGACTGATTGGTTGCGAAATCGCAACACCTTGGAATATATCGGCATTTGGGAAAATTTTTATAATCCTATTTTTAATTATGGCGAATTCGCCATAATTAAAAGTCAAGCAGGACTTAATAATTTTAAAATCAGTGCAAAAGAATTAGTAGAAAAAACGGCTCAGCAGCAAAACCCTGTGTTTAGAAAAGCACATAGTGTTTCTGCGTTTATAGCCGTGTGCGAAAGCGCACGGTTGCAAATGACACATCCCCCATCCCGCGCCGCGTAGTGGCGCTGCGTTTGGAAATTTTACCAATTCATGTTACATTTGTACCATCGCTAACCAAAAATTATTATCAATATGGCCAATACTTATTACCAATGTTATGTACATCTTGTCTTTGCAGTAAAGCACCGTGAATGTTTGATTCAAGAATCAAATCGAGAAAGGCTACAACAATATATTTGTGGAATTGTCAATCAAGATAAATGCAAAGTTATTAGCATTTATTGCAATCCCGACCATACACATATTCTTGTAGGATTTCGTCCTTCCATCTCTGTTTCTGATTTAGTTAGAGATATAAAATCCGTTTCTTCCAAATTCGTAAATGAAGAAAAGTTAATGAGATTTCATTTCAATTGGCAAGATGGCTATGGCGCATTTACTTGCTCTCATTCACAAATCACTTCAGTTTCAAATTATATTATGAAACAGCCGGAACATCATAAGAAACAAACTTTTAGAGAAGAGTACTTGCATTTTTTAGAAAAATTTGAAATCGAATACGATAAACAATATTTGTTTGAATGGATTGATTAGCAGCACCGCTATGCGGCGCGGGATGGGGGATGGGGGATGGGGGATGTGTCAATTTGCAAACTGTCTCGTCCTAAAATAGGTTTACAAAAAAAGAGAGGAAAAGTAAACCCATGTCAGGACTAAAAAAGCGAATTAAAGAGAAAACATTTTGTTTTAGCGACGATGAAAAACGAGTCGTCATTGAAGATTATCTCCAAAGTGGAGCGACCAAACAATCCATTTGGGAGAAATACATTGGTTATGGAGAGGAGAAAGGAAATATATTGCGCTGGATGCGACAATTAGGCTATCTTCCTGACCCTAAGCAAAAAAGTACTACTTTTGCATTTCAAAAGTATTCTATGAACAAGCCTAAAGACGCTCACGATACATTTACATTTTTGGAGTACACAAAACTTCAGAAACGCATAGTAGAGCTTGAGCAACAGCTACTTGAGAGTGAATTGCAAGCCATTACCTATCAGACCATGATAGAAGTTGCCGAGCGAGAACTGAATATCAGTATCAAAAAAAAGTCTTATACCAAACCATCAAAGAAATGAAAGACGGACACAAGTATATCAGTTTAGGAACTATGTGTAAATGGTTTGGTATCAGCCGTCAAGCATACTATCAACACGAATGGAATTTATCGGAGGAAGTGTTTCAATACGACCTTGTACTGGATGAAATTAAGGACATCAGGGAACGTCATCCACGAATGGGAGTGCGGAAATTACAGGAACTTCTACGCCCTTTTATGCAGGAATACAGCATAAAAATGGGTAGAGATGCCTTATTTGACCTGCTTTCGACTCACGGAATGTTAATCCGTACCAGAAGACGTTATGTAAGAACAACTTATTCAAATCATTGGCTAAGAAAATATCCCAATTTGATTATTGATTTTACCCCATCAAAGCCGAATGAACTCTGGGTAAGCGACATTACTTACTGGAAAATAGGAGAAAAACCTCTTTTTCTTCATCTGATTACAGATGCTTTTTCTCGTAAAATTGTTGGCTTTCAGTTGTCCGAGACTTTGCATGGAAGTGAAACCGCCAAGGCTCTGAAAATGGCTTGGAAAGAACAAAAAGGCGCATTACACAACGATTCTCAACTTATCCATCACTCGGACAGAGGCTCGCAGTATTGTGCATATTTGTATGTAAATCTGCTGAAAAAGAAACAAATACAAATCAGTATGACACAAAACGGAGACCCTTTGGAAAACGCCATTGCTGAAAGGGTAAATGGAATCCTAAAAGACGAATATTTGCTTAATTATCAATGTGATGACATTCAAGAAGCAAGAGAAAAGTTAGGGATGGCTGTTTGGCTTTATAATAACGAAAGACCTCACAGCAGCATTGGAAATCTTACTCCAGAATATGTTCATGCTCAGTATAGTAAAATCGACAACAACAGTATTAAACGATTATGGAAAAACTATTACAGCATAAGAAGTTAGAAAAACTCGGTTGGGTTTTTTTAGGCATAAAACTACCAAATTATAGAAAAAGGATTGACAAAAAAACGACAATCCTTCTTCCTTTTACAATTTGTATAGGTCAAATTTATCCCTCGCAGGTTGCCCCCCGGCAGAGCCTGTGTCCGTTTCAATTTGACGGAACAAAATTATCAAAAATAGTTTCTTTGTCAAAAACAAAAAACTATTTTTGTAAACTCATTCCAGGACTAAAAAATGATTGTAAATTTATAGCAGGATTAAGTATTAACTATGTAAACTTTTTTTAGGACGGGTCAGATATCTTTGGTTGGAAAATCCTTTACAAATCAAGCAATCGATTGGGATTAAGCGCGATAAAAGCGACAAGGTCGACAGTCGAGAAATCGCGTTTTATGCTTATCGCTTTCAAGACAAGTCAATCTCT
>Ga0209628_10000704_pt1 | contig 20780 bp, 14 predicted proteins | sample TergutCu122P4_FD_187285 | JGI IMG/M metagenome (GOLD analysis project Ga0209628, IMG submission 187285) | Cubitermes ugandensis P4 segment gut microbial communities from Kakamega Forest, Kenya - Cu122 P4 (SPAdes) (version 2) | ecosystem: Host-associated > Arthropoda: Insects > Digestive system...
TCAGCCTTTTGGAAATGTTAAAACAATTATAATCAAACAGATACAAGATAAATACCTATTGTTATTGTCTGTTAGTTAAAACGTTACAATGATGTGCGAAACATTTGTAATAATAATGATTAGTGCCTTGTCATCAACTCACCTTATCTTTTCTAAGTTGAATCGCAATCCGACCGACAAATTGATGTTGGATAAATTTTCATGCTCTCCTTTCTCCAAATTGACTGTCTGAGTACCGTATCCGGTCTTCACCTTGTAGGAAGTCATAATGCCTGAGATGAAAGACAATTGAAAGCCGAGAGCAAAATTTTCGGATAAGCCTATATCATACCCTACATCCCATGCCATGCCAAAAGTACCGCCTTGCAATACAATTTTATATGAATTTAATGAGGCATTATCATAGAAACCTAAATAGCCAATCCCTACGTTACAGATGAAGCCGTTTTTTTTATTCCAATTTAATAGTCTTGAGCCAAAAGACGGGCCTATAAAAAAGATAGATATTTTATCCTGCGCATCGCCTAGTGAAGTCTTATAAACATCATTTTTAGAACCGAAATTATTGAATATAAGACCTGTTCCTAAAGTTTCATTGAGATAGTAGATAGCGCTAAGCCCTACATTGTATCCGTTTCTTAGTTGTTTAATAGAGGTCTGCAATTCAGAAGGTACATAATCGCCGATTTTTGCTGCTCTGAAACTTAAACCTCCATTCAAAGCAATCCTAATTTTTGAAGCCAAATTTTCTGCTTCATAGTAGCTTGGTGTTTCACGCTGATTAGTAGGCATTGGCTGTCTTCCTTGAACCGAAGGGTCATTTCGATAATTCGCATACCGGTTATTATCTCGCTGATTGGCTTGCGTTGGCCGTCTTACTTGAGCCGATGTAGACGATGCGTTAAAAACGTCTCGACTACCGTCTTCATACATAATCATAGAAATTTCCGATTTTCTAAGCCTGTAAATGCCTTCATTTTGACTGTTAAACCTTTGATATCTGACATAGTCAATTCCCACTTCCCTGACAATGGCTCGAATATTTTCGCCATTGTTCAAAATAATAAAGTCCTGCGCAAAAATAGTTAAGCAACTTGATAGAAAAATAGCTACCGCAATCGCTTTCTGAGTGATAAATCTTATTTTTAACATATTAATAAATTATTTTTAAATTATTTCTGTCTTGTAAAAAAATCTACATCCCCCTGCTCCCTTCAAAGGGGGAGAGGGGCCGGAGGATTTTGTTGTAGAGTGCGTCGTCGTTGATGATTTTGAGAGCTTGTTGGTAGATGTCGTTGTGGTCGTTTACGATTTCGAAGTATTCGCTGAAGTCAAACAGGTCGCGGGCTATCATGGCTTTCAGTTGGAGGCACAGGAAGTCTTTGGAATTTAAAAACTGTTCTTCGTTGTATTCGATTTTTTCTTCGGTGGCCATGGCTATCAGCTCTTGTAACATCGCTTCGGTGACGGTGAATTTTTGTTTGAAACGGGTAATATCGGGATAGGAGCGGGTTAGTTCTCGTCGGTTTTTGTCCATGTAACTCATAGCCATACGGTTGATGAGGCCTAAGCGCGCTATACGGACGTAATATTCGGATAAGCGGGTTGAATCAATGGGGACAAAGTAATCGGGCATGATGCCACCACCGCCGTAAACGGTACGTTTGGAGATGAGCGTTTGGTATTTGAGCGAATCGGGGAAATGGATACTGTCGGCGCTCATGAGTTCACCTTTATTGAAACGGTCGATGATATCATGCCGATAAGATTCTACATTGCCTTTCTCGTAGGGTCGCTGGATATAACGACCCGAAGGGGTATGGTAACGGGCTACTGAGAGGCGTATCATTGAGCTGTCGGGGAGGTCTATCGGGCGTTGTACTAATCCTTTGCCGTAAGAACGGCGTCCGACGATAACGCCTCTGTCCCAATCCTGAATAGCGCCTGCTAATATTTCGCTGGCTGAGGCCGATGATTCATTTATCAGAACGACTAACTTGCCATTTGTAAATAATGATTCGTCGGTAGAAACGACTTCGGAACGACGCATCTTTTCACCTTGTGTATAAACTATCAACTTGCCTTTGTCAAGGAAAAGGTCGGTCAGAATGTAGGCTATCTGCAGGTATCCACCGCCATTTTCCTGCAAGTCGAGAATAAGGTTTTTCATTCCCTTTTTTTGAAGGGCAGCAAATGATTTTTTAAATTCGTCAATAGATATAGCAGAAAATCGGCTGAGCCGGATATAGCCGGTATTAGGGTCGGCCATATAAGAGGCATCTATGCTGAAAATTGGTATTTTATCGCGGACTATTAAAAAATCAATCAGATCTTTAGATGAACCGCGTTTTACGCTGATACGCACTTGTGTCCCTTTTTTTCCTCTAATGAGCTTAATAACGTCTGTATTCGACATCTTGACGCCGGAAATAAGCGTATCATTGACGCTGATGATACGGTCGCCCGGTAGTAACCCTACCTTTTCGGATGGGCCGCCTGCTATGACCTGAATGATATAAAGCGTATCTAAGTACATGTTGAACTGTATCCCTATCCCATCGAAATTGGCTTCTAACGGCTCGTTCATCTTGCGTGTTTCTTCCGCAGTGGAATAGGTGGAATGGGGGTCTAAGTTGTTAAGCATCGCTTTAATGGCGTCTTCAACCAGTTTGGAATTATTCGTTTCTTCAAAATAAAACCGCTTGATAGCATCAAAAGCCATGTTCAGTTTATTAAAATCGATTTCTTCTTGTGTAGGAACAGCTCTTTGTCGTGGCTGAGCCGGTAAAAAGAAATTAATAAAGAGAAAAACGAGTAAAAGAAGTGAAAATTTTTTCATTTTTTATGAGGGATTAAAGTGGAAATATCTTTATTGAGAAGTATTAAATCACGGAGGAGGGAAGAACTGATAAAAGCAAATTCGGGTTCAGAAATGAGGAAAACGGTTTCGATGTTCGACCATTGCCGGTGAACGGTAGCCATGTTCTTTTCGTACTCAAAATCAAGGATGTTACGTATACCGCGCAAGATAAATTTAATGTCCAGGCTGCGGGCAAAATCCATCGTGAGCGTATTATAGGTAGTGATAGAAATACGTTTTTCATCGGAGTATAAATGTTGGATAGCGCTGACGCGTTCATCTAACGTGAAAAGAGTTGTCTTTTCGATATTAACGCCAATGGCTATAATTATGTCGTCAAAAAGGGATAATCCGCGCCGTACAATGGCGTCGTGTCCGATTGTATACGGGTCGAATGTGCCTGGAAACAAAGCTGTTCGTTGCATAACTAATTAATCAGGTTAAATCTTCTTCTACTACTAAGTTATCAATGATAAAATTCTGACGGTCGGACGTGTTCTTGCCCATGTAAAATTCGAGTATTTCGCGGATAAATGAATCTTTTTTCATTTTAACAGGCTCTAAACGAATCGTAATACCAATAAAATTTTTAAACTCATCCGGCGATATTTCTCCTAATCCTTTGAAGCGGGTTATTTCGGGGTTTTTTCCCAATTTTTTGATAGCCGACTGTTTTTCGTATTCCGAGTAGCAGTAAAAGGTCTTCTGTTTATTACGGACGCGAAACAGAGGGGTTTGCAGTATAAAAACATGGTTTTTACGAATTAGGTCGGGGAAAAACTGTAGGAAGAAGGTAATAAGCAGAAGCCGTATGTGCATTCCGTCTACGTCGGCGTCGGTGGCAATGATGACCTTGTTATAGCGCAAACCCTCTAAGCCGTCTTCGATATTCAGGGCGGCTTGCAAAAGGTTAAACTCCTCGTTTTCATAGACAATCTTTTTTGTCAGTCCGAAACAGTTTAGCGGCTTGCCGCGCAAACTGAAGACAGCCTGCAGGTTAGGGTCACGACTTTTGGTGATAGAGCCGCTGGCCGAATCGCCCTCCGTAATAAAAATGCACGACTTCTCCTTGTCATTGTTTTTAAAATCGTTCAAGTGGATACGGCAATCGCGTAATTTGCGGTTGTTGATACTGGTTTTTTTGGCTCTTTCGCGTGCTAACTTGGCAACGCCGGCAATGGCTTTACGTTCTTTTTCCGAATCAAGGATTTTTTTCAAAAGAATATCGGAAGTTTCGGGATTTTTATGCAGATAATTATCTAATTCCTTCTTCAGAAAATCGCCTATAAATTTTGGGATAGAAGGGCCATTCGGACCTATATCTTTAGATCCTAATTTGGTCTTTGTCTGGCTTTCAAACACCGGCTCTTCCACTTTGATGCTGATAGCGGCGGTGATGCCTGCCCGTATATCCGGGTATTCAAAGTTTTTGTTGTAATATTCCTTCACCGTCCGGCTGACAGATTCGCGAAAGGCCGACAGGTGTGTCCCGCCCTGTGTCGTATGTTGCCCATTGACAAACGAATAGTACTCTTCGCCGTATTGGTTGCTGTGGGTTATCACCACTTCGATGTCTTCGCCCTTGAGATGAATGACGGGATAAAGCGGCTCAGAGGTCATGTTTTCGTTCAACAGGTCTGCTAATCCATTGGCAGAGCTGAAACTTTTACCATTATAGTTGATAGTAAGGCCGGTATTAAGAAACACATAGTTTTTGATAAGGTTTTCGACAAACTCATCTTTATACTCGTAATCGGGAAAAATCTCACTGTCAGGCCTAAAACAAACAAGCGTGCCATTGCGCTCTTTGGAAGGTGCAATCGAATGGTCGTTGGTAATGACTGCTTTCTCAAACTCAACCTTTTTTGATTCTTTCTCTCGGATGCTTTCGATTAAAAAGTTACTGCTAAGCGCGTTCACTGCTTTGATACCCACCCCGTTCAAACCGACAGATTTTTTGAAAGCCTTGCTGTCATATTTGGCGCCGGTATTCATCTTGCTCGATACATCAATCACCTTAGATAAAGGGATACCCCTTCCGTAGTCGCGGATTGTAACGACGCCGTCCTTGATTTTTACCGTAATGGTCTTGCCGAACCCCATCATAAACTCATCTACGCAGTTATCTAAAACCTCTTTCAAAAGGACATAAATACCGTCGTCAGCAAAAGAACCGTTTCCTAATTTCCCTATATACATGCCGGGACGACGTCGGATATGTTCGTTCCACTCAAGTGTGATGACTTCTTCTTCTTCGTAAGTAAATTCGTTCGTTTGGGGTTTGTTAAATAAGCTGTTCATAATCAAATCTGTTTTATAAAAGCACGCCTTGTCTTGTGATGTTCCGTTTTAAAATATTGCCATTGTGATTGCACCGCATTATTGGTTTCAAGTTCGGGATTGCTTTCGGCATAGACCGCTCCGACACGGTTATATTCTGGAATTAAATCGATGAACAGCAGAGAGTTGACACCTTTATTCTGATATTCGGGCAAGACGCCAGTAAGGTATAAATCGATAATTTTGGGCTTGGAATAGAGCGCTTTGAGCAGATAGATAAAGCCAAAAGGAAACAAAGAGCCTCTTGATTTCTGCATAGCGCGCGACAGGCTCGGCAATGATATGCCGAAGCCCACAACGGCATCGTCGGCCTCACGAACAATAATAGTAACTAATTTGAGTTGCAATAGTGGAATGTACATCTTCACATAGTAATGAATCTGTTTTTGGGAAAGGGGCGTAAAACCATACAAGACTGAATAGCTGGCGTTCAACGCATCAAAAATCTTATAGGCATAAGGCCATATCTCTTTCCTTTTCTTAAACTTAACCACTTTGAGGCCGTATTTTTTCTTAACTATCTCGCCGATACGCAAGTGTTTTTCGGGAATATGGTCGGGAATATAGATTTTATATTCCTGCCAGTCGCAAGCTTTTTCAAATCCCATACGCTCAAGGTGTTGTGGGTAATAGGGATAATTATAGAGCGAAGCCATTGTTCCTAACTGGTCAAAGCCGTGAATAAGCATCCCTTCGTTATCTAAATCTGTAAATCCTAAAGGGCCATGCAACGCTGTCATCCCCTTCCATTTCGACCATTGTATGACGGCATCAAACAACTTATCCACCACTTCGGCGTCATCAATAAAATCAACAAACCCGAAACGGGCATGTTTCTCCTTCCAAATACGATTGCTTTCATGTACAATAATACCGGCAATTCGACCGACTATTTGCCCATTTCGGTAGGCAAGATAGTAGATAGCTTCGCATGTCTCGAAAGCAGGATTTTTATCTTTCGACAGGGTCATCATTTCCTCTTCTATCAGATTAGGAACGTAATACATACTATTTTTATACAGTTCGATACTGAACTTTACGAACTCGCGAAGTTCGCTTTTCGTAGTTACTTCTTTTATTTCAACTGACATAGCTTTATGAGTTTTGGGGAACAAAGGTAGAGAATTTAATTGAGAAATGAGAAATGAGAATTGAGATTTTTTAATAATTTAAAAAACTAAGCAGTAAGCGTTCAATTTGCATCCGCATTTGAGATTGTGTGCAGGCGAAGTTGTTGACGATTATAGCTACGGCATATAGTTTTTCGTCTTGCTTTATATAACCGGCATAACTGCGGATGCGGCTCATACTTCCACTTTTAAGACGTGCCACTTCTTGTAGCCGGCTGCCCCTTAAAGTATTGGCAACTGTACCTTCTAAACCGACGCGGGGTAAAGATTCAACAAAGGCCTTTGATACCGGCGATTGCTTATACATATAGCTTAGTAAATCACAGACGAAGGAGGCTGTCAGTTTGTCGGTAAGCGCTAATCCACAGCCGTCAAACATCCATAATGAGGAGGTATCCAACCCCTTTTCTTCCCAATGCTGCTTGATTATTCGGACGCCTTTTTCAAAAGAAGAGAGCGTCTCATCGGTTTTATATCCTAAGCCAATGGTTTTTAATAACGCATCAGCATAAAGATTATGACTTGTATAGTTAGTAATTCGTACAATTTCTTTCAGGGGAGGAGAATAATACGTCAGTATCAGTTTTCGTTCCCGGTCATGGATAGAATGAGCTTGGGAAAGAAGCCGATGGTTAACGGGAGAGGATTGGACTGATATATATGCGTTTTGTAAGTGAGTAGAAAACAGGCTTGCTAAGAATAAAGAAGGTTCGGGAATATCGCCTTTCAATGAATACTGATAGCGGTTAGCAGGGACGACACCGTAAAGTGAACGCTCATTAGCGTAAGGTAACCCGATGATAAAGGAGCTGTCGCGCCCTGATAGGGAGGTCTTCAAATAGTTATTGAATACCAAGGAGGGCATTTCAGGTTCGGTTCGCAAAATAACAGGCATACTGTCAGGGTGATCAGTGCGAAGGAATAAAGTTAAACGATTATCAAAAATATTTAAGCCATAGCTCCCTGGGGCATAATAGCTCCCTAAGTCTTCCAATAGCCATTTCATAGAAACCCCTTCGAAATCAAAAATACGCTCATCGGCGACGACAGAGCCGGTGATAGCTTTTATTCCAGCTTTCCGAACCGAAGTTACCCATTCTGACATGAGCTTCTCGCAGTCTTGATTGATCTCCGACGAGCAAAGGGTGGGGTCGCCACTGCCGACAACATAGAGATTGCCAAAAAGCGTACTGTCTCGTATATGACCGTCATATTGGAGAGATGTCGCGTACCGAAAATTGTCGCATAGAAGTTCAAGCGCCGTCGCAGTAGTTACTAACTTGAGAACGGAGGCAGGTATCAGCTCGCGGTCGGCGTCATAACTAATCAGTACCGTATCGTTGATAATATCTTTAAGCATAAACGATACAGAAGCCCCTTTCATAGCAGGAGCGTTCAGAAAACGGTCAAGCTGAGCGCTAAGGGATAACGAAAAAAGAAGGCCAAGTAAAATAAAAGAAAAAATACGCATAACCAACCTATAAAAATCAGTGCAAAGATATGAGTATTTTTTTTAATAATTCATAATTTTTAAAGCATAATAAAAAAATTTACGTAATTTTGCCGTTTAAACCAAATAGTCAAAAGATGAAAATGTCAAAGATTTTTAAGGTTACTTTTCTTATTATATTGATATTAAGCCCCTATATAGTACAAGGGCAACAGAACGCTGACAGTCGTCAATCCAACCGATTAGCGCTCGACCCTACTGTTAGGTATGGACGATTGGACAACGGCTTGACGTATTACATCCGCCCGAATAAGTTAGTTAGTAACAAAGCAGATTTTCATTTAGCGCTAAATGTCGGCTCCATGCAGGAAGAAAACCTGCAACTCGGATTCGTTCATACACTGCAACACTTAGCCTTATACAGTTCAAAAAACTTCCCCAAGCCATATAGTATTAGAGGTTTTTTAGAAAGAATCGGTCTGACCATAACCGATAACATCGTTTTTAGAACCGGTTTTGACGAATCGCTTTATAGCTTGACGAATGTTCCAACAATGCGACAGAATGTCATCGATTCATGTTTGCTTGTGTTACACGACTGGGCAGCCTTTCTTTCATTAGAGGCCGAAAGTATTGAGAAAGCGCGCGACGAAATGAGGAACGAGTGGAAGACAAGGCATCCATTAAATATTCGACTGTTAGAACAGCAATTACCGGTCATGTACCCGGAATGCAAATATGGCGTCCGTATCCCTACCGGAAAAATAGGAATGATAGAAAATTTTGAACGAAACGAGTTGATAGACTTCTATAAAAAATGGTTTCGACCCGACTTGCAGGCCCTAGTAATCGTAGGAGATGTAGACGCCGATAAAATAGAAGAACGAATCATAAAGTTTTTCTCTGCACTTCGAAAACCTGTCAAATCCGAACCCAAAGACTTATTCACAGTCCCGGATAACCAGATACCACTGATTTCAATCGCCTCCGATAAAGAGTTAAAAAATACAACCCTAACGGTTTATTATAAGTTCGATAACCTCCCCTTTAAGTTAAAAGGGACTATTCCCGATTTGATTGATAATTACATGAGAGCCATTATTAATCAAATAATGAAAGAACGTTTTGCAAAAATCCTGAAAGAAACTAACACGCCCTTTATAACGGTTGAAGCGCAGGAAGAAAATTATTATATTGCCAAGACAAAAGGCGCATGGGTAGTTAGAGCAACCATAAAAGAGAACCAATTAAAAACTGCAATGAAACGGTTGGTAATCGAAACTGACCAACTGAAACAATTGGGAATTTCGGAAGAAGAGTATAAAAGGGCCAAAGAAATCATTCTAAAAGAATACGAAATAGCTTACAAAAATAAAGAGAAGCAGCAAAACAGGGACTTGTCCACAAAATATATTAATCATTTTATCAACGGAGATTACGCTTTGGGAATAGAGTTAGAGTACGACCTGATAAAGCAATTCAATCCCATAATCGATGAAGAGGCTATTAATAATTCGATTAAGAATATTTTCAAGGATGATAACAAAATTACGAATATAGTCATTTCCGTCACCGTCCCTGAAAATGAAAAGAAGATTTATCCGACAGAGAGCGAGATTGCCGACTTCTATGTAGAAGTGTTAAATGATTTAAGGTCAAAAGACGAGGATGTACCGAGTGATTTAGTATTGGTGTCAGAGTTACCCAAACCGGGGAAAATTATTAGTGAGTTGAAAGATGAGAAATTTGATGCAACGGTTTATAAGTTATCGAATGGAGTGACCGTAATAATCAAAAAAACAGCTTTAAAGCAAGGTCAAATTTTGATGTCGGGCATAAGTCCCGGCGGAACAACTCTTTATAAAGATGAGAAGGATATATTGAATCTGAAAATGATAAATAACGTCATTAAGTACAATGGATTAGGCGATTATACGGAATTACAGATTAGAAAATTTTTAGCCCAAAATCAAATCAATTATACAGCAGGACTTTCGATAACATCCGAAGTAATTAGCGGCGAAACGCCATCTGCCAGACTGAAGACATTGTTTGAGATTATTTATTTACACTTCAAAGGAATACGTACTGACTTTGAGACATACATCGCAATTAGAGAATCTATGATTACCCAAATGAAAGAGGCCGAAAAAAGTTTAGAAGTTATTTTCGATGACTCATTGAAAAATATCGCACATAATTATGATCAACGGACACGAAATTTAAAGTCATGGGATATACCGAACATTAATTATTATCGGCTTATTGAAATGTATAAAGAAAGATTTGCCGACGCATCCGATTTTATCTTTACCTTCATTGGTGACATCCATATAGATTCAATTCGACCATTGATAGAGCAATATTTGGCGACATTACCGACGCTGAGCCGAAAAGAAAATGCAGATGAACAGATGATAACTCCCTTTCAAAAAGGGAAAATCAAAAGAAATTTTACTGTCAAATCAAAAATCCAGGAAGCCAATATCGCTTTAATCTATTCGGGTTATATGCCCTATAGCCTCAAAAATATTATAATAAGCCAGCTTTTAAAAAACATAATCGAACAATTGCCTTTTGAAAAACTAATTGAATATGGGAATGATATTTCGTTTCTATTTAGCGATGTAGTGATGGATGATTTTCCAAAAGGCAGGACAACTATTCAATACCTGATAGATTCGGAACCCGAAAAAGCCGGCTTGATAATTGAAAAGCTAAAAACGGAGTTACAAAAGTTAGCAGACGAAGGGATCAGCGAAGAAACCTTGTTAAAAAGTATGAATACGTTAATTGGAAATCAAATAGAAGCAATGCGTGGCAATGAGTATTGGAAAAATGTAATCAGTAACTTCTATTCGCAAAATTTCGACTTACATACCGACTTCGAACAAATATTAGAAAGTATAAAGAAAGAAGATATTCAACTGTTTCTGAAAAACTTCCTAAGTCAAGGCAATGAGATAGAAGTAGTAATGTTTCAGGAATTGTAAATTTAATAAATTAAAACGTTATGACAAAGATAGTTGAAACACCGTTAATGAAACAATACTACGACATCAAGGCGAAACATCCGGATGCTATCATCTTATTCAGGGTAGGCGATTTTTATGAAATGTATGGAGCAGATGCTATCAAAGGCGCTGCAATCTTGGGTATCGTGCAAACTAAACGCTCCAATGGGAGTGCCGCAGATGTAGCAATGGCCGGCTTCCCGCACCATGCCTTGGATACCTACCTCCCCAAATTGATACGGGCAGGAAAAAGAGTGGCGATATGTGACCAGCTTGAAGACCCAAAATTTGCCAAAAAATTAGTTAAAAGAGGCATCACCGAAATTGTAACACCCGGATTATCTTTAAGTGATAACATCCTGACTAATAAAGAAAATAACTTCTTAGCAGCTATCCATTTCGGCAAAGCTACCTGCGGAGTAGCCTTGCTTGACATCTCAACCGGCGAATTTTTGACTGCCGAAGGACAACCCGACTATATTGAAAAACTATTAAATAACTTCAACCCCAAAGAGATTCTCTACGAAAGAAACAATAAAACAGCGTTAGAGGAAAAATTCGGCAAACGCGCACTTTTATATCCTTTGGACGACTGGATCTTTACCGAGGAAGCTGCCATGGAGCGACTGCTCAAACAATTCGAGACGAAAACTCTCAAAGGGTTCGGGGTGAATAATTTACGAGAAGGCATCATTGCTTCAGGCGCTATTCTTTATTATTTAGACCTTACACAACAACGTAATATAAAGCACATTAACACTCTTTTACGAATCGAAGAAGACGAATTTGTTCGATTAGATAACTTCACTGTCTACAATCTCGAACTGATAAACCCAAGCAATAGAGAAGGCGTCTCTTTACTTAACATTATTGATAAAACTATTTCACCTATGGGCGGTCGGTTGCTAAAACGCTGGCTCGTATTCCCGTTAAAAGATGTCAATCAAATAAACGAAAGACAGGAAATAGTAGATTCATTTCTGAAAAATACAAATTTAACAAGTGATTTGGAATCGTTTTTAATTCAGATAGGCGATATAGAACGTATTATTTCTAAAGTAACCTTAAACAGGGCTAATCCACGCGAAATAGTACAATTGAAAACAGGTCTGAAAGCCATCGAACCTATAAAGAAATTGTTAAGAAAGAGCGAAAATGAAGTCTTATGCAAATTATGCAATGAATTAGATTCCTGCACAGAGGTCAGTAAGCGTATTGAAAAAGAAATAAAACCCAACCCACCTGTATTACTTAATAAGGGAGAGGTGATAGCAAGCGACGTAAGCAGCGAGCTGGACAAGCTGCGTCTATTGGCCTATTCGGGAAAAGACTTTCTGCTTAAAATGCAAAAAGAGGAAACAGAAAAAACAGGCATATCCAGCTTAAAAATAGCCTTTAATAATGTTTTCGGCTATTATATAGAAGTCCGAAATACGCATAAAGATAAAGTACCGCCGGAATGGATACGCAAACAGACCCTCGTGGGCGCTGAGAGATATATTACAGAAGAACTGAAAGAATATGAGGAAAAAATTCTGGGAGCAGAGGAAAAAATATTCGCCTTAGAAGAACATCTCTTCAAAGAATTAATTCAATACATAGCACAATTTGTTACAGTTATCAGGACGAATGCCTCACTTATAGCTCAAATCGATTGTTTACAGTCGTTTGCACGAATAGCACGGGAAAATAACTACTGTCGCCCTGCTGTAGATGATTCAGAAATTATTGATATTAAGGGTGGAAGACATCCAGTTATCGAAAAACAATTACCAGCCGAATCGCCTTACATTGCGAATGACATCTACTTAGACCGCACTAAACAGCAAATTCTTATCATCACAGGCCCCAATATGGCCGGCAAATCAGCACTTTTAAGACAAACGGCATTGATAACACTAATGGCGCAAACGGGTAGTTTTGTGCCAGCCGAGAGCGCGCATATTGGATATATCGATAAAATATTCACAAGGGTAGGAGCGACCGATAACATCTCGCTCGGCGAATCAACCTTTATGGTCGAAATGACCGAAGCCTCCGAAATACTTAACAACCTGTCGCCAAGAAGCCTCGTTCTGTTTGATGAGTTAGGGCGCGGTACAAGTACGTATGACGGTATTTCAATAGCCTGGGCTATCATCGAATACATTCACGAACACCCAAAAAATTACGCAAAAACCCTGTTTGCTACTCACTACCACGAAATTAATGAGATGGAAAAAACTTACAAAAAAATTAAAAATTTTAGCGTCTCCGTCAAAGAAATAGATAATAAAATTATCTTTATGCGTAAGTTAGTTCCGCATGGCAGTGAGCATAGCTTCGGTATCCATGTCGCACAAATGGCAGGAATGCCTAAAAGCATCGTTAAACGCGCTAATGAGATATTAAAACAACTCGAAACAGACAACCGACAGCAAGGCCTAAAGAAAAAACCCATCAAAAAAATTGCATCATCATACGAAGGGTATCAATATAACTTGTTCCAGTTAGACGACCCGGTATTAGAACAGGTAAGAGATGAAATTTTGAGCCTCAATATCAATAACCTGACGCCGTTAGAGGCCATGAATAAACTCTACAGTATCAAGAAAATCATAACTGGAAAATCGGACAACTAAACTATGGCGCTCAATTATATTTGGATAGGATTTATATTAATTGCTTTTGTGGTCGCTTTATGTAAACTGATATTTTTGCACGACACAGCGGTTTTTAACTCAATCATTTCTTCGACGTTTGATTCGGCAAAAACAGGGTTTGAAATCTCGCTTGGACTGACGGGCATCTTAGCGCTTTGGCTCGGATTAATGAAAATAGGAGAAAAAGCAGGCCTCGTACATGCTTTTGCCCGTTTTGCATCGCCTGTGATTAATAAATTTTTTCCAGATGTGCCGAAAGACCATCCGGCTGCCGGCTCAATCTTTATGAACATCTCGGCTAATATGCTCGGATTAGACAATGCCGCAACGCCTATCGGACTAAAAGCTATGAAGGAACTCCAAACGCTAAACGACCAGAAAGACACGGCAACGAATGCGATGTGTATGTTTCTGAACCTGAACGCATCGGGTTTGACTATTATCCCGATAACGATTATGATGTACCGTGCGCAATTAGGAGCTACAAACCCATCAGATATATTTATTCCTATCTTATTAGCTACTTTTACCTCAACGCTGATTGCAATACTTGTGGTCTGCTTCGTACAAAAAATTAACGTGCTCCAAAAAAATCTGATTCTTTTTTTTGGGAGCATCCTGTTTTTCATTTTTGGTTTGATATGGGTGTTCAAGCAACTGCCGCAGGATAAGATTACCGAGTACTCAGCTTTAGCCGCTAATCTGCTCCTCTTTACAATAATTTGCAGTTTTTTATTAGTTGGCGTGATAAAAAAAGTAGCCGTTTATGACACTTTCATTCTAGGGGCTAAGGAAGGCGTTCTAACGGCGGTTAAAATAATTCCGTACTTAGTAGCCATCCTCGTTGCGATAGGCGTTTTTAGAGCTTCAGGTGCGATGGGGTTTTTTATTGACGGAATAGCCTGTATAGTAGCTTTTTGTGGAATTGATACTTCTTTTGTAGAAGCCTTGCCGACTATTTTGATGAAACCGCTCAGCGGGAGCGGCGCCAGAGGCATGATGATTGATGCTATGAAAGCGTTTGGCGCCGATTCATTCGTTGGGCGATTAGCTTGTATAGCGCAAGGCTCAACGGATACTACTTTCTATGTCATAGCGGTATATTACGGCTCGGTAGCTATTCGTAAAACAAGACATACTCTTCCTTGCGCTTTATTTGCCGATCTTTGCGGAGCCGTTGCCGCTATTTTAATTGCTTATTTGTTTTTTGCATGATTTTATATACACTCATAGATGTTAAAATGCCCGTTTTTCCCAAAAGGAAAGTTTCAGAATGGATTAAGCAAGTAGCTGCTTCTTACAATAAGAGGGTAGGGGATATCGCTTTTGTCTTCTGCTCCGACAGTAAGATTTTGGAAATGAATCGACAATATCTAACTCATAACTATTTTACGGATGTGATAACTTTTGACTATTCGGTCGAATCGGTTCTTTCCGGGGATATTTTTATCAGCTTAGAGACGGTTCGTTCCAATGCGGAAAAGTTTGACGTTGAGTTTTGTATAGAGTTGTATAGGGTAATGATTCATGGGGTGTTGCATCTTTGTGGAATAAGAGACAGCAGTTCTTTTGAGAAAGATGAGATGGCACGTTTGGAGGACAAGGCTTTATATATTTTCAACATAAAGACATAGAGGGAATTTCAACACGGAGCAACAGAGGGTACAGAGGGACACAGAGAAAAATTTAATAGAAGGCTGTAAACATGTTTTTTAATTATGATGTTATTGTAGTAGGGGCGGGTCATGCGGGGTGTGAGGCTGCCGCAGCAGCGGCCAATTTGGGGTCGCGCACTTTGCTTGTGACGATGGATATGAATAAGATTGCACAAATGAGCTGTAACCCAGCTATTGGAGGAATTGCTAAAGGGCAAATTGTTCGAGAAATAGATGCTTTAGGCGGCTATATGGGGATTGTGGCAGATAAAACTGCAATTCAATTTAGATTATTAAACCGCAGTAAAGGACCGGCTATGTGGAGTCCGAGAGCTCAAAGCGACCGAAAAAAGTATATAGAATGTTGGTCTGAAGTTTTATATAGCATCCCTAACATTCATATTTGGCAAGATACGGTTCAACAACTATTAATTACCAACCATCAAGTCGTTGGCATTAAAACTTGTTTGGGAATCCAGTTTCTTGCTTCAACGGTCATTCTAACCAATGGTACTTTTCTAAATGGTCGAATGCATATTGGAAATGTACAATTTTCGGGAGGTCGTATAGCAGAGCCTGCTTCCTATTGCTTAACAGAGCAATTGAAATCATTAGGTGTGCGAGCGGACCGAATGAAAACAGGTACGCCTGTACGAATTGACGGACGAAGTATAGATTTTCATGAAGTTACTGAGCAAAAGGGAGAAGCAGACTTTCACCAATTCAGTTATTTAACTACTGTCAAACGCGAACTGCATCAATTAAGTTGTTGGACTTTATTTACAAACGAAGAATGTCATCAAGTATTAAAGAATGGATTAGCAGATTCTCCTTTATACAATGGTCAGATTAAAAGCATAGGACCTCGCTATTGTCCCAGTGTAGAAACAAAAATATTAATATTTCCAGGCAAAGAGAAGCATCAATTATTTTTAGAGCCTGAAGGGACATCTGCATCCGAGTTTTATTTAAACGGCTTTTCCTCATCTTTACCATTTGAAATCCAATTAAAAGCCCTTAAAACTATTCCTGCTCTCAAAAATATTCAATTGTACAGACCCGGCTATGCCATCGAATATGATTATTTTGACCCCACGCAGCTATACCATACGTTAGAATCCAAAATCATACAAAATTTATTTTTTGCCGGACAAGTTAATGGAACGACTGGATACGAAGAAGCAGCCGGGCAGGGACTTATAGCCGGTATCAATGCACACCGAAAACAAAGCGGCCAGGAGCCCTTCATATTAAAACGAAACGAAGCCTATATTGGCGTATTAATCGATGATTTAGTGACGAAAGGAGTAGATGAACCGTATCGTATGTTTACTTCGCGTGCCGAGTATAGAATTTTACTTCGACAGGACAACGCAGATATGCGTTTAACAAAGAAAGGATTTCAATTAGGCTTAGTCGATAAAAATAGACATCATTTATACAAAGAAAAAAAAGAAAGGATCAATTCATTCATTTCTTTCGCCGAAATGTTCCACGTGAAACCAAACGAGGTTAATAATTTTTTAAGTGCAGTTGGCACATCACAGCTAACGCAGAAAACAAAATTGATAGATATTTTGAAGAGACCGCAAATATCTATCGCAGCTTTGACTGCAATGATTCCTGAATTAAAAAATGAATTAGATAAAATGCCTACTTGTAGAAAAGAAGAAATCATTGAAGCAATTGAGATTATCATTAAATACGATGGATATATAAAACGCGAAGAACAAATTGCCGAAAAAATTGAAAGATTAGAAAACATCATCATCAAAGATAAATTCGATTATGAATCAATCCAAGCCTTAACAATAGAAGCAAGGCAAAAGCTAAAACGCATCAACCCCGAAACCTTAGCGCAAGCCAATCGTATCCCCGGTATCTCCCCCAGCGACATCAACATCTTATTGCTCTTATTTAAGCACAGAGATACTATTTTAAACACAGAGACACAGATAGACACAGAGTAACACAGCGAAAAATTATTTAAAAACATAAATAAACTCACTTTTAATGATTAAAATTTGTGCTGAGAAAGGATGTTTCACGTGGAACATTATTTGAAAATTATGGCAAAAAGTAGTTTTGAACAATTAGAAATTATCCTGGCAACACTACCGGAAACGCCGGGATGCTATCAGTTTTTTGACGAAAAAGCTGTCATTATCTATGTCGGTAAAGCTAAAAACCTCAGGAAAAGAGTGTCATCCTATTTTAATAAAGAACACCCGGATAGCAAAACAAGGTTACTCGTCAAACAAATAAAAGATATAAAATATATCATCGTAGATTCGGAAACAGAAGCGCTGTTATTAGAAAATAACCTGATAAAACAATACCGTCCCAAATACAACGTGCTGCTGAAAGATGATAAATCGTACCCATTCATCGTCATTAAAAATGAAACCTTCCCCCGAATATTTCAAACGAGAAATGTGTTAAAAGATGGTTCACAATATTACGGCCCTTACGCCTCTGCTTATACGGCGAAAACGTTACTACAGTTAATCAAATCAATTTACAAAATTCGCACCTGTAAATTCCCTATTTTGCCGGAAGCTATCATAAAGGGGAAATATAAAATTTGTTTAGAGTACCATATCAAACGATGTAGCGCGCCTTGCATTGGATTGATTTCTTCAACTGAATACAACGAACAAATAGCTGAGATAAGAGACATTATTAAAGGCAATATTTCACGCATCACGTCTCTTTTACTCAAAAATATGAACCAATTAGCCGAGGAAATGCGCTTTGAAGAAGCACAACAACTAAAAGAAAAATACGACTTGCTCGAAAATTACCGTGCTCGCTCGACCGTTGTTTCTGCTTCTCTGCACGACTTGGACGTTTGCTCATTCGACGAAAACGAAAAATCTGCCTTTGTTAATTATCTGCATATCAGTAATGGAGCTGTAGTACATGTGTATACATTAGAGTATAAAAAGAAATTAGATGAGCCGAAAGAAGAACTGCTGGGATTAGGCATCGTTGAAATGCGAGAACGTTTTAAAAGCGAAGCAAAAGAAATTTTAGTCCCATTTTTGCCGGACGTCAAAGTGTCGGAACAAATCGTTTATACCATTCCGCAAAGGGGCGATAAGAAAAAATTGTTGGATTTATCTATTCAAAATGTAAAACAATATAAGGCGGATTGCCTGAAAAGAGCAGAGCAGTTTAACCCGGAACAAAGAACAACACGCCTACTGAAAACTATTCAAAATGACTTGCATTTACTGGCGCTACCCATGCAAATAGAATGTTTTGATAACTCAAACATCCAAGGAACGAATCCGGTTGCTGCGTGCGTTGTTTTTAAGAAAGGAAAACCTTCAAAAAAAGATTACCGTCATTTTCATATCAAAACAGTGGTAGGCCCCGATGATTTTGCTTCTATGGAAGAAGTGGTAACACGACGCCTTACACGCCTGCTTGACGACGAGCTGCCGCTCCCTCAATTGATAGTTATCGATGGTGGAAAAGGCCAACTAAACGTTGCTTCAAAGGTACTGAAAAAGCTAAACCTATTTGACAAAATTTCAATTATTGGCTTGGCAAAACGAATAGATGAAATTTTTTTCCCTGACGAACCAGAGCCGTTAGTTCTCTCAAAAACTTCAGAGACATTGAAAGTAATTCAACAGTTACGCGACGAAGCACACCGGTTTGGAATAACTTTTCACCGCAACCTGCGCAGTAAACAGCAAGTAAGCTCCGAATTAGACAACATATGTGGAATAGGGGAGAAGACAAAAGCACTCATATTAAACAAATATAAAAGCGTGAAACGCATCAAAGAAACCGATGAACCCGAATTAATCGATTTAATAGGAAAGGCGAAAACCAAAATACTTCTTAACAGGTTAAAAGGCTGAAAAAATATAAGATGAAAAAGTCATTAACCAATTATCCCGTAGGGATTTAAGGTTGGCAGAAATAAAAAAAATATTCAATAATAGCGAAAAAAATGAGAGCAATTATTCAACGGGTAAAATATGCTTCAGTGACCATTGAAGGAGTCATTAAATCACAAATAGACAATGGTTTACTTGTTTTCCTTGGCATTGAGGAAGCAGATAATAATGAGGACATCCAATGGCTGTCAAAGAAAATAGCCCGGTTAAGGATTTTTGATGACGATCAGGGGATTATGAACAGATCTGTGATTGAGGTCGGCGGAGACATTCTCCTGATAAGTCAGTTTACCCTCCATGCTTTGATAAAAAAAGGGAACCGTCCATCCTATATCCGTGCAGCAAAACCCGAAACCGCGATTCCTTTGTACGAATCATTCTGTTCGGAATTGAGCGAACACATAGGTAATGAAGTCAAAACAGGTATTTTCGGAGCGGATATGAAAATAAAACTCCTGAACGATGGCCCCGTTACCATCTGGATAGACACCAAACAAAGAGAATAGTTCCGCCATGGGGACGGGGGAGTTGGCGGAAATTAAAATGCTCGTGCAGATTTCTTATCCGTGTGTCCATATCTCTACTCGTGCGGAGTGATGCTACAAAAAATGTTGTGTGACTCTGTGTTCTCCGTGTCCTCTGTGTTGAGAAACAAAATATAAAAATTAATTCGACCGCTCTGAGAAATAATCAGCTAACAGTAACAGTCCGTTACGAGCGTCCGATTCAGGAAAGCTATTGATAATTTCTACCGCTTTCTGCTTAAACTCTAACAACCGTTTCTCAGCGTATTCAATGCCCTTATATTGTTTTGCAAAGCTGATCAAAGCCATTACATTTTCAGGTGTATAATCTTTATTATCAATAATTGAAAGAAATTTTTGACAGTCATTTTCCGGAGCATGTTTCAAGGCATAGATCAGTGGAAGCGTTATCTTACCTTCCCGAATATCATGGCCGGTAGGCTTACCGATATTTACATCATTAAAATAATCAAAAATATCATCTTTTATCTGAAAGCAATACCCTAAATATTCTCCGAACAGACGGCATTTATGGACAGTTTCGGGAGGAGCATTGACAGATATAGCGCCAATCTCGGAACAGGCTGAGATGAGGGTAGCCGTTTTCTTTCGTATCATGAGCAGATAATCGTCTTCATCAATAGTGCGTTTATCGGTTTGTTCAATTTGAAGCAGTTCGCCTTCCGACAGTTCTCGGCAAACCCTTGCTATTATGCGGATGATTTCAAGATTACCTATTTCGGCTGCGCTGATAATGGAGCTTGAAAGGATATAATCGCCGGTCAGGACAGCAATACGGTTATCAAATATAGCGTTCAGCGAAGGATTGCCTCGACGTTGTTTGGTCTCGTCTACTACATCATCATGAATAAGCGTCGTCGTATGCAGAGTTTCTATAATAACTGCGGCAATTTGCGTTACTTGCGTCGGCTCGCCGCACACTTTTGCGGTCAGCAGCATCAGTAAGGGACGAATATGCTTCCCGTTGGATCGTAATACTTGCGCAATAGCTGCTCGCAGTAAGGGTATATCACTGTGAAGTGAACGGGCAAAATCTTCTTCAAATTGTTTAAAATCAGAAGCTACAGGCTTAGCGATATGTTTTTTATCAATCATTTTTCTTATTTTTCGGCGTCAAATATAGCGAAAATTGAGAGCAATACAAAAAGCTTGCTTTTTTATTGCCGAAATGAGCTATATTCTATTATTTCTGATAAAATATAGCGAAAATTGAGAGCAATACAAAAAGCT
>Ga0209628_10000705_pt1 | contig 20763 bp, 15 predicted proteins | sample TergutCu122P4_FD_187285 | JGI IMG/M metagenome (GOLD analysis project Ga0209628, IMG submission 187285) | Cubitermes ugandensis P4 segment gut microbial communities from Kakamega Forest, Kenya - Cu122 P4 (SPAdes) (version 2) | ecosystem: Host-associated > Arthropoda: Insects > Digestive system...
ACTGCAAAGTCCCTGGGAACGCAGGCATCTTGCCTGCGCGAGGCAGGCTGGAAGCCTGCGAACCCGGGGGCAGGCAAGATGCCCGCGTTCCCAGGGGGGGCTTTAATTTCGATCTATTTTAAACAATGCAGTTCTCTTGGCCGGACGGCCTCTTGCCCGACCCGGTTGATCGTATTATACTCATCTGGAACGTTTTAAGTACCCCTCTATCAACGGTTTGAGTAATAATTTATGCGGTATCTTCTACTTGTATTTGGCTTCCTGTTTTTCGGTTTTATTGGTATTTCGATTTCGGAAGAAGCGGCGAATTACTATCCGGTCCGAAATTTTCAGACGAATGTAATTTCGTATTACAAGCCGGGGCCGAAGGTGCCGCTTTTCGAGGACAATCTCGACCAATGGACCAATACGAAGGGAAACCCGGTCCCGGACGGTTGGCAACTGAGTGAGGGAACGCTTTCCCGGGTCGACTCGGCGGGAGACATCGTCACCAAAAAAGAATACGAATACTTCATTCTCGAATTCGAATGGAGCATTGCCGAAAAGGGAAACAGCGGCGTGAAGTATCGTGTACGAAAAATCGACGGCAATTATCTCGGTTGCGAATATCAACTTTTGGACGATATTCACGCTGCCGAAAAAAATCTGACCGCTTCCCTCTACGACGTCTACGCCCCGAACAAACACAACTTGCTCAAACCGGTCGGCGAATTCAATCATTCGAAAATCGTCGTACTGGGGGAGCGAATCGAGCATTGGCTCAACGGCGAACGGGTTGTTCTCATTTACTCGGGCACGCCGGACTGGGAAGCTCACATCGCCGGCAGCAAATTCAACGAGACCAAAGGTTTCGGTGAAAACGGTAAAGGAAAAATTCTTATCCAGGATCACGGAAGCGAAGTTCACCTGAGAAATATGACGATTCAGGAGTTCAGGTTAATTACGAATTAAGAATTACGAAATCAAACTATTTGATGATTGCTTGGCCGCCTCGTACAAATCAGAGCCACGCACAAATCAGAGCCGCGCACGTAGTAAGCGGTTTTCACGTTTACACCGGGGTAACCGCTCCGTGCGCGGCTCTGATTGTGTCAGCTATAATCGCGGTCACTTGTATCGTTTTTGCGTCTCTCCTTATAATCTTTACGCCATGAGAAAATTCCTGCCGTTTTTCGTCTGTCTCGCTTTGATAATCTCTTTCACCCAGGCGACGTATTGTGCCGATCCGCTTGCCGTCGGATTCCAAACGCCGCCGGACAGTGCGAAACTCTGGGCCTATTGGTGGTGGCTCAACGGAAACGTTACCGAAGAATCGCTCACCCGCGACCTCGAAGGAATGAAAGCGAAAGGTTTTGGCGGGGCGATCATTTTCGACGCCGACGGCTCCAACCAAGACGGCAACGTCCGCGTTCCCGCCGGCCCGATGTTCGGAACCGACGAATGGCGCAAACTCTACAAGCATACGCTCAAAGAGGCGTGCCGCAGTCCCCGGAGATAACCAGGCAACAACCTCATTTCCACCTTCTTCCGAACAAAACAACCTTAGTAGCAGGCGAGAAAACCCAGAAACCTTAACCTTATTCCCTTATTTTGGGAAACAACCCCAATTACTTCTTCACGATTTCGATTTTCAAAACATCGGCATTTGCGATATACGAATCACCACGCCGTAGATTTTTGAACTGCACTTTAGCCCGATAATTGTCGCAGTTACGTACAAGCTCTTCAATATTGGCGGTGCTTCCTGTTACGGAAAGTTCAAGGAAGCCCCCACTCATGAAGCTGTTACCACTACGTTTTGAATTTACGACAATGCCAGGGACGGGAAACGATGGATTCACATTGACGAGTCTATCGGAAAAACTTGTCCAAATTGTTATCTTACAACTGCTTTCGTTGCCATAAACTTTTACGTCGCTGGCTTGATAGATATATTCGCAGAGGAATGTTTTTTGAGCAACCGTCGTTTGTGCTACCGTAATTTCCGCTTCCACTGCCCGAACCCTTGCTTCGGCATCTGCCTTTTTAAACGGGTCGTACATATCAGGATGACTTTCTGCTGAGTCCAATTTGTCTTTTAATCTGTCGTTTCCATATTGAGTAAAATCATTCAGTACACGATGAAAGTCATAACTTATTCGATCCTGGTTATAAAAACCACTTTTTCGAAGTTCCGTAATCAAGTCAACAGGTTCTGCCGCTTTTCGTTTTTCCCCCTCGATTCGTCTTTGTTCCGCCAACCGCTGTTCCTCTGCCTTTCGTTTCGCTGCTGCTCGTTCTTCTTCTAATCGCTTTTTTTCGGCTTCTTTGCGATCCTGCTCAGCCTTTACCTCAGCAGCTTTTGCCCTCTCTTTGTCCTCTTCCGCTCTTTTGGCGGCCAGACGTTCGGCAAGAGCGGTGGCAACTTTCGCAGCTTCTTCTTTTTGTTTCCGCTCCGCTTCCTCCTCAATCGTTCGACGTTCTCGCTCCTTCCATCCGGATGCACTCATTTCGCTTTTCAATTTGTCCCACTTCATCCAAATATTATGCGCCGGCGTAATTTTTTTTATTTTTTTCTGGATTTCATTGGCGTAAAACAGTTGTGGTGGCGATGTTTCAGGCAGTTCCAATGCTTTTTGTGCATTGTTTGTTTGTGGTGCCTCTTTTTCTTTGCTATTGGCGTTCCGCAAACGATCTTCCAATTCCAATACTTTTTTGTTCGCCTCCGTCGATTTTAGGTCGCTATTCACCGACGCAGAGTAGAACACCCAACACTGAACCATGAGGAGTACGCTCAAAAGAATAAAAACGATCATCACAATGATCGTACCTTGATCAGATTTCATGGTCGATAGGCTCCTAAAAAAAAGCGGACGGTTTAGTTGTCGATTGTTCTATGACGATTGGTCAAATAAGCAAGCATGGCATCCTGTTATCGCGGCAACATTATTCCCAATTTTCCAATTCGATTTTCAGTTGATTAATTTGACTGTATAGTGAGCTAACCTATTATTATCAAAGGAGTTATGGATATTCCTGATTTTCAAGTGTATTGAGTTGAATTCATTTGCTTCACCATTAAAACGTTGGAATTTCAAGTATTTATCCCCAATTGCCCATTTTAACACGCGAAATCACGGTCAACAGCAAAAAAACAGGAGATTCCATAACTTATTGTACCACAATGGGTTACAAACAAAATTTTATTATACAGTCAAATTAATGGCTTCTTCTTCAAGTAGTGCTTTGTCACTGATCTCAACAGTCTCCCAACCGACGACTTGTTGCGCAAGCAAAAGGTCGATTTCGGCAAGTTCCTCTTGATTTAAAATCTTCCCCAACCGCCTGCGGTTCTCAAATTCCTTGATTTGAATGTCAAGTTGTTCCAAAATGCCGGAAAGTTGCTGTTTGTCGATCCACATGGCGATTTGCAACCGTTGCGTCTCATCCGGTATCAGTGTCCGCCAACAGGAATACGCAATACGCATGTCCGGTGGAACCTTTCCCTTGCTAAACAGTTCAATGGCTTCAGAAACAGGCTTGTCGCCCAATAATTCCCGAAGCCGCGTTCGTTGTCCATGCACCTCTTGGCTGGTTGTGCCATACAATTCCATCGCCTCGAAGATTTTCTCCTGAAACTCCAACCGTTTACGAAGCAACTGTTCATAATACACCTCGCGTTCGTCTACCGGCGGCGGAGGCGGTGGTGGTGCCGGAGATGGCGGCACGAATGGTGCCGGTTCCTTCATCCGGGGAACACCGTCGAACCAATGGTTCCACCAACCAATGACACCACCGATTATGATGATTAAAAAAAGGAGGCAACCACAACCTGTAGCAGGATTAGGAGACTTTTTAGAGGAGGCACCGGAACTCATAGCCAAATGTACGGAAAAAGAGTGTTAAATCAAATCATCACCGGTAATCGTAAACGACGTGCCACTGCGGAGTTCTTGTTTCAACCCCGTAATTTTGTCCTCGAAATCTTTCATTCCTATCTGAATATCCGTCTCGTCAACTTTCTTTCGCAGCTCCGAGAGAATGCTGTCGGTGTTCAGAAGTTCATTCATCTTGTCATCTGACAAGCCAAGATCATCAATCCTCTTGTTGGCGGCAAGAAGTTCCTGAAACAATTCAAAGTCGTCAATTTGACGCTCCATTTCCATAATGTTGTCATCTACACGCGCCATCTGTGAACGAATCTTCTCTGTTCGATCCTTGAGAAATTCCGACCGCTTACGTTCACGTTCGACGGTACTGTTTGCCTTCTCCACCTGTGTTTTGTATTCCTTCAAAACGCGATAGATTTCTTCACCGGTAAAGGTTTTCGTTCCGACTTGGATTGTTTTCGCCTTGTCTTCCGCTGTTGCATCAACAAGTTTCGGCAACTCGGCTTTTCTGGCGGCATCCTGTAATTTTTCGAATGCTTCGACGGTATTACTTTTTTCTTCTTCGAGTCGTTTAGCTTGCTTGATGGCGACTTCGGAATCAATGTAGAATTTGTCTGCAATTTCTTTCAATTTGGTACGACTTTTTTTGGCATCGACAAGTTGAACCCTTGCTCGTTCCAAGACGGTTTTATCCTTGAGATATTTTTCGAGCTGATTTTTCTTGTCCTTTGCGACAGCGGTAATACTATCGCAACCGATATAAGCGACAAGAAATATCCCCACTACCAAAGCAACAACACACATAAATAAGCGTTTCATTTCTTCTCCTGCGATTTTGTGGAATTTTGTGAACCAATTCGCTACTAACGGATCAATTCCAATAGGCAAGAACGGCAAGAACGGCGTACCGGCTGAAAAAAGACGGGAACGCCATGTTGGTCCAAAGCGGATTTCCCCTCCGCACTACCAGAGTGCCGCGTTAATCAAGCGGCAACATAAGCGCGAAACGCGCATACGCCGAAACCCGTAAGCTAGATGCACAACGTTCCCCTTCGGGAAACGCAATGAGTCATCCAGTTTCTCATACGCATCCAAACCGGCAAACCGGGTAGTGCATGGATGTATGTGACCAAAAACTTGCGATCAAACCAAATTGTAAAAAGACGGCAACAGTGCGTCGCCATCACAGGGAATTGTAGCCAAACGAAAAGATCGGTGCAAGATAGGGCGAAAAATAAAAAATAAAAAATAAATGGCCAATAAATCGTTAGCGGCGGGACTTGTCCCGCGCGGGAGGGGGTAAACTCAATTCGTTGCCCAAAACGCGAGGCAGAGCCTCCGCCGCTAACTTCTTGACCCCAAGCCCCGAAAACGCTATAATCGCGGTCACTTGCATCGTTTTTGCGTCTCTCCTTAAAATCTTTACGCCCATGAAAAAATTCCTGCCGTTTTTCGTCTGTTTCGCTTTGATAATCTCTTTCACCCAAGCGACGTATTGTGCCGATCCGCTTGCCGCCGGATTTCAAACGCCGCCGGACAGTGCGAAACTCTGGGCCTATTGGTGGTGGCTCAACGGAAACGTGACCGAAGAATCGCTCACCCGCGACCTCGAAGGAATGAAAGCGAAAGGTTTTGGCGGGGCGATCATTTTCGACGCCGACGGCTCCAACCAGGACGGCAACGTCCGCGTTCCCGCCGGGCCGATGTTCGGAACCGACGAGTGGCGCAAACTCTACAAGCATACGCTCAAAGAAGCCGACCGGCTTGGAATGTCGATCAGCTTGAACATCCAAAGCGGCTGGAATTTTGGGGCACCGTTCATCAAGCCGGAACACGCCGCAAAACTCGTCACGTTTTCGGAAACGACCGTCAGCGGACCAGGCAAAGTCGAAATCGACCTTCCCCGTCCAAAGGCGTTTCGGGACAGGGCGTCAAACACCGAGTATTACCGGGACGTCACGGTGCTTGCCATTCCCGACCGAAAAAGCAATGCTCCGAAAATCCCTGTTACCGTCTCCGCGAGTTCCTCGCAAGAACCGTTTCCCGCCGACAACGCCGTTGATGGAAATCTTGGCACCTATTGGGTTTCTTCAGGAACCAGCCCGGAAACGCCGGTCTCCAAAGAGAAACCGGAATATCTGACGCTGACGTTTGAAAATAGCGTTGCCGTCGATGGGGTCCTCATTCTCGCTCGTCCCGGTTACGGTCCGAAAGAATGTGAGCTTGCGTTCTCCAACGACGAAGGGAAAACTTGGACGGCTCTTGTGGAGTTCACCTGCAAAAACGAGCCGGAAACCAAAGCGGCCTTTAACCGTACCGAAGCGAAGCAGTTCCGGCTCAAGATCACCTCGTCTTACGATCCGAGTCATCCGGACAGGCCGCGTAACACTCAAATCGTCGAAATCGCAATGCTTGACGGCAATCGAAGTCTCGGTGCGTTAAAACAGCAAGGGAATCCGCTCAAAAGTTACAACATGAAAATCGCGGATCGGGAAGCGGGCGGTTCCGTGCCGGACTGTCTGCCGCTCGTGCTTGACGAACCGATGACACCAGGCGAAGAAGACGCACGACTCGGCGAAGTGCTTGTTCTCGGCGATAAAATGGATGCAAACGGCAAATTCGTTTGGGACGTGCCCGAAGGAAGTTGGACCGTGATCCGGTTCGGTTACAATCAATCCGGTTCGCACGTTTCGACGGCCAGCGGCAATTGGCAGGGTTATACGCTGGACTATCTCGACCCGGAAGCGTTCGTCATGTATTGGGACACGGCGATCAAGCCGCTCATTGAAGACGCCGGACCGCTTGCGGGAAAAGTGTTACGTTATTTGCACACCGACAGTTGGGAAGCGGGCGGAATGAACTGGTCGCATCGGTTTATCGACGAGTTCAAGACACGTCGTGGTTATGATCCGACGCCGTATCTGCCGATTGTAGCCGGGAAAATTCTGGACAGCCGCGAAGTTTCCAACCGATTTCTGAACGATTATCGCCGCACGATTGCCGATTGTATCCGGGACAACCATTACGCGGTGATGCAAAACCTTGCCGCACGGTACGGAATCGGTATTCACCCCGAATCGGGCGGGCCGCACGGTGGACCGTTCGATTCGCTGCAATTGCTCGGCTTGAGCGATATTCCGATGTCGGAGTTTTGGGCCTGGTCGCCGCGACACCGTGTGGGGGATGTCAACCGCTTTTTCCTCAAACAACCGGCGACGGCGGCGCATACTTCCGGTCGGCAGATCGTCGCGGCGGAAGGTTTTACCAATATCGGAATGCACTGGCAGGAATCGTTTTCCGACAATCTTAAGCCGTCGTTCGACCAGGCCCTTTGCGAAGGGATGAACCTGCTCGTCTGGCACGCTTTTACCTGTTCGCCGAAGGAGATGGGGCTACCCGGTCAGGAGTATTTTGCCGGAACGCACTTCAACACGAACAATTTCACGTTTGCCAAGTCGGACGATTTCCTCAAGTACATCAACCGGTCGCAGTTTCTGTTACAACAAGGGTTGTTCGCAGCGGACGTACTTGAGTTTTATGGGGAAAACGCTCCGAACTTTACGCAAATGAAATGGGGCAACACCGCGAAATCGCTGCCCGGCTACGATTTTGACGTGGCGGCGGAAGAAGTGATGCTTAACCGCGTTTCCGTGAACAACGGCGTGATTCAACTGGCGGACGGTACAAGTTACAAAGTGCTCGTAATGCCGAATCGTCCCAGCATTTCGGAGGCGGTCCTGCGCAAACTGGTGTCATGGGTGATCGAAGACGGCTTGACCGTAATCGGTCCGAAGCCGACGCGAATCACCGGTCTGGTCGGCACACCGCAAGCGGACGCCGACGTTCGTGAGATGGCCGATAAACTTTGGGGAAATGAAACGACGGAATCCGGAATCCGCAAGGTCGGCAAAGGGCGAGTTGCCTGGGGGATGACTTCCCGTGAACTTTTACGGCGTGACACGCTGCCGTTTGACTTTGAACGGCTCAGCGGCACCAACGCCGAACCCCGGGTCGATTCGATTCATCGCGTCGTTTACAACAATCAAACGGCGTCCATCAATCTCAAACCGTTTGCCGGTTTTTCGCCGAAAGACGTCAACACGGCTCCGGCGGAGGGGCAATCGGGAGTTGACGCCCATATTTATTTCGTTGCGAACCTTTCGGCCAATCCCGACGTGATGCAGTGTGCGTTCCGTGTTACCGGAAAGCAGCCGGAACTTTGGGACGCCTTGACCGGTGAAATACGAAAAGCGACCGCGTTCCGACAGGAAGGGGGCCGGACGATTCTCCCGTTGGAATTTGCCGGGCACGGTTCGGTGTTCGTGGTGTTTCGTGAAAATATTTCGCCAAACGTTCATGGCACCACCGCCTCGAACTCGCCGGACGTTCGGGCGAAACAGGAAATCACCGGATCATGGGACGTTGCATTTGACGAAAAATGGGGAGCACCGAAACAGATTGCGTTCGAGCAATTGATCCCGTGGAACCAACACGAAATCGACGGGATCAAGTATTACAGCGGAATCGCGACTTACACAAAAACGGTTGACGTTCCGGCGACGATGCTCGATGGAAAGTCGCAAGTGGTGTTACAGTTTGGGAACGTTGCGGAAATGGCCGAGGTGAAAGTCAACGGCCAACCATGCGGCGTCATTTGGGCGAAGCCGTACCAGATCGACGTAACGGCACCTCTGAAACCGGGGGCGAACACGCTGGAAATCGAGGTCGCCAACCACTGGGCCAACCGGGTTATCGGTGACGCCGCATTGCCGGAATCCGAGCGGAAGACGAAAACCAATATCCAAAAGCTGACGAAAGAGACGCCGCTCCTCGAAAGCGGTCTGACCGGCCCGGCGTTTTTAATTCAACGGTAAAAAACGGTCAAGAATTAAAATGGGTGTGCTGCGTTTTTAGGTAGTTTTTCGTTTTGAAAACAGGGGAAAATAAGGTAAAAATTCAAACCGTAAACAAATGGTGACTCAAAACAGCAGAGGAAATAGGAAATCGGGTGAAAAAATGGTTTCCGATTTCCTATTATGACTGCCCTGGTCCCCTAAAAGTTTAATTCCCAACCTTTGCGGCGTTCGCGGGCAAGGAGCTTGTTTCCTTCCGGGCAATCGGTGAACATTTCCGTTTTCGGATCCCAATGGAGCGTCTTGTTGACCTGGTTCACGGCACGGGTAATGTTGACCAACTCGCAAATCGTCGTCGAACGCTGCCCGTATTCGATGTCCGCGTTGCACTTTTCGCCGGACTTGATGCAATCGGCCCAGTTTTTTACGTGCTCCACCGATTCCAGGTGTCCCGGTCCATTTTGTGCTTCGTCCGGTAACTTGGCGGTCAATTCCTTGGGGTTCGAAGAAACCTTGTGCCGGTTGATTTCAATCTTCCCTTTGTCGCCGTGGAAAATGGCACCAAGGCCCGGCCCCCAATCACTGTCAAGCTCCAGCCGCAACTCCACCCCGTCGGCGAATTTCATCTTGATTTTGCCTCGCGGTCCAGCCACCTGCTGCGCCATACGGTAGTAATCCGCTCCGGTTTCCTCGTCGTCGATTTTCCGCGGCTGATATTTGCCGCACGGTTCGTTTCTCGGCTCTTCCAGAAGCGTAATTTCCGTCGGCCCGGTTTCATTGTAACCCATCGTCATGTTGATTTGGTCGTAAGAATGGGTTCCCCAACCGCTTACGCCAAAGCAAAGTCCGCCGGCATCGTAATCCCACCAGTTCGCCCAATTGAAAAAGAGCTGTCCGTGAAACGGTCGATAAACCGCTTGGTTCGTCCAGATGTCCCACCAACCTTCCTTGCCCCCTTCCGGAAGAGGTTGTCCCGGTTGATCTTGCCAAATGTTCGGTCCGACAAAATTCGGGGCGCGAATGTATTGAACTTTGCCGATTGCCCCTTCCTGAACCAGTTTGGTCGCCCAACGGCAAAGCGGAAGCGAACGCTGCTGTGTGCCGACTTGGGTAACGCGATTGAATTTTCTGGCGGCGTTGACCATTTCCCGACCTTCGGAAATCGTGAGGGCCATCGGTTTTTCAATGTAGGCGTGGCACCCCATTTGCATGGAGATAACGGAAACCCAAGCCCGTTGGTGCGTTGCGGTTTCGGCGAAAACGCCGTCGAGTTTTTCCTTTTCGATCATTTCCCGGAAGTCGTCGTATCCTTTGAGTCCGTGTCCGTTGGCGGGACCGCTGAGGAAATTGTTGACCTTCGGTTGGAACGGATCGCAACAGGCGACGACTTTGACGGCATCGACGTTGCGGATCGCATTGGTATAAAGATCGCGGCAACGTCCGCCGAGTCCGATCAGACCGCACATGATTTTTTCGTTGGCTCCAAGTTGGCCCGGTTTGCCGAGGACCGTTTGTGGAACGAAATACGGAGCCGCCACGGTTGCCACCGTCGCGCCGAGAAATGTTCTGCGTGTTACTTTATTCATGGGATAATCCAGGGGGTAAGGGGGTAAGGGGTGAAGGAAAAGATGCCCACCAAGATAATGGATTTGTCCGTGAAAAGCAAGCGGGATGACGGTTTTTGCCTTGCCAAAAACAATGGCGGCCGGTCACTCCGCTACGTTATACCATACAACGTCAATAAATTGTGCGCGGCTCTGATTGGGTTTACGGTTCCACGAAAATGTCCCCTAAATCAATCACGTCCTTGTCTTTCAGCTGTTCCGGTTCCAGCGTTGCGATCTTGATTCGCGGTTCATAAGGGCCGCCGCCGTGAGTGGATTGTCTACCGTAAACGATAAACAAATCGTTCACAACCGTCGGATTCAACCGGATGCTAAAGCGACCTGAAGCGTCCGAATTTTCGTGACTCGGCAAAAATTGTTTCAGCTTCGGATTGCTCGGGTTTGTCTTCCAGTTCCAGAACAGTTGACCGTCGAGCGGTTCTTTCGTCTTCGCATCAAGAAACCGGCCGGTCACTTCCACTCCTTCGATCAACTGGAACGTGTGCTCTTTGGCCGTTGCAAGCTCCTTGCCGAACCAGGCGAAGTATTGTGATCCGCTCCCCAACTCCAAGACTTCGATGGTCGCGTTCACCGGCTTGTGGACGCAGCGGAACACGCCGTTTTCGTCCGTTCTGGTGAACGTCGAGGTGCCGCTCATCATATTGTTGGGCAACACAAAAACGACCCGATTCTTTGCCGGAGTACCGTCGAGATTGAGCACCTTGCCGACGAACGGGGCGGGAATCTTAAATTCCAGCGAAACCGGCTTGCCCGCCTCGGCGACGAATTTTCGTGCGTAAGTTCCTTTACGAACCTCCGTCGCATTGTTAAACAGAAGATCGACGGCAACGATATATTCGCCCGGCATGACGTGGGCCTCAAAAAGTCCCTTTTCGTCGCTCATCTTTTCGAACCAAATTTGTGATTCTCCTTTGATTTTGAACCAAGTTTGCGACTCTCTTTTGGAATCCTTCGCCTTTTGCATGAGACTGATCCGAAGTCCGGGAATCGGTGTTCCGGTTTCCTCATCGACAAACGTTGCCGTCAGCGGGACCCCTTCCTCGAACTGGAAAACGAGTTCCCCTTCCGGCGATTCGTCGCCGACCGTGATCGTTTGCAATGGGGCGGCAAAGCGGTTTCGCTTGTCAAACACGGCGACAACGTAAGACGCATTGGCTGGGATATCGGCGTCAAATTTGCCGGAAACTTCCTCACCGGCACCTGTGCTGATCGACCAACCTCCTCCCGGACCGCCGGAGAAGAACCAGTTGATCCCCTCGGCAACCTCGCCGTTCGGCATAAGGACCAAACCGCGAACGTCGACTTTCTTCACGTCCTGAACCGGTGCGGGAACAGAACGACGCGACGTTTCAAATTTGCCTTCTTTGACCGGGTTCGGTTGCAGTTTGACGTCTTCGTCGTCCAATCCGGGGACTTCGCTCCGCTCCGTCCCCGGCTCTTTTTGCTCTTCTTGTTGCGCTACGATTTTCGGTTGGAGCGTAACACTGGAGAGTGCGAAGACTGCGGCGATCAAGCAGACGCTCAGCGAAAAATTCCAGCGTCGGGAATTTTTGCGGACAACCTGCTGTGATCCGTCGAGGATCGTGCCGATTCGTCGGGTTAATTCGTTCATTTGATACCTCCTGTTGGCTGAAAGTGATGTGGTGTCAACGGTGTGAGTCGTTGATTGGAATTCCCATAATCCGATTGCGTGAACGGCTGTCCGGCGTGAAGCAGACCGGACGGTTTTCGTCCAGTGGACCAGCTTTGCCGCATACTCCATTCGAATATCGCACGAATTTCGGCAAACGGCGGCGTCGGCCAAAATCTCCTGCTCCTGTCGAATCCGCCGCAAGAGCAGACCGAGAAGCGGTTGAAGCGGCAGCAGGATTTTGAGCAACCGGGCCAGAAAAACGGTACGCAAATCGCCGTTTTCGAGATGTTCCCGTTCGTGAACCAGTGCAAGCCGGACCGATTCGGCGTTTTCCTCGCGGCAAAACGTTTCCGGCAGCAAAATCACCGGGCGAAAAATTCCCAGCACCACCGGGGCCGTGATATGCCGACTCGTTCGGACGTTTTTTTCGCCCGGCATCGGTAGCGATTTGGTACGAATTTTCGCCGCCTGGACCGTTCCGACGAAAAAACGCAAAAGCAGCACCGACGAAAGTATCGCGTGAACGCCGAGAAATAACGTTGCAAGCGAAGGCATATTGAAAGCGAATCGTTGTTCTGTTTGTTGCCCGACGATTGGTGGTGCCACCGGTTGTTCGGCAAAAATTTCCGTTTGAACCTGCACGGTCGGCAGCGGCAGCGGCACCGGCTCGGCAACGGCGATTGGTGTGACAACATGTTTTCGAAAAACGGCAAGCTGAGGCCGACTTGGAATTACAAGGAGCAAAGCGGCGAAAAGCAGCGAGGCGAGCACCGCTTTGCCGAGCATTAACCGCCCCGCCGGTTGCCGAATCCGGTTCCAAACCAAAACCGTCCCGGTCAGCAGGATGGTGCTTATGAGGTAATATTCAAGTAGGTAAGGGCATAGGGCATAGGGCATAGGGCATAGATGGGGTTAAAGGGTATGGGGAATGGGACAAAGGAGGGGGAAAAGGGATAGGGAAATAATTAGACGCTAAGCGAAAAATTATTCTCTATGCCCGATGCCCGATGCCCGATGCCCTAATTCTTGTAACATTTTCTCCAACTTCTTAATTTCCTCTTCCGAAACTTTCTGCGAACCGATCAGTGAGGCGAGCATTTCGTCCATCGCTCCGTCGAAGACGTGGGAGAGGAATTTTTCGGTCAGTCCGCCGACGATTCGCGGTTTTTCGACCTTTGCGAAATAACGGTACGATCTTCCGGCCTGCTCATGGTCCGCAAAGCCTTTCCGCTCCATGATTTGAAGCAGCGTCAAAACGGACGTGTACGCCAGCTCGGAATTCTCAAGCCGGTTCAGCTCGTCACAAACGTCCCGAACGCTCAAGGGACCGGATTTCCAAAGGATTTTCAATATCTGAAGCTCTCGCTCCGAAGGTATCTGTTCGCTCATGGTTTTCGACAAATTACTTATGCGTTAGTAACAACTAGTCCTATAGTAGCACGGATCGAAAAGAAAGTCAAGAGTGTTTTTGGGAAAATTTCAGAAATTTTCGAGAACTGCCGCCTGCCGCCTGCTACTGAAAGAACTCTTCATGCCGAATAATTCCGGATTCCTCTTCCACTTCGGCGTGAGTTTGCCAACGCCAACGCCGGGGAGCGCGTCGCAACTCTTCCCGCAGCGCAATCCGGGGTTCGAATTTGAAGCCGACGATCTCCAGAAGAGATTCCCACCAGCGTTTTTCCAGGGTGTGTTCGACCTGGATTTTCTCCGGCGGTTTTTCCGGTTCCAGATAGAGTTTGCGCATGGAGATTTTCGGACCGAAATCCCCTCCGCACACGCTGCACGGTGCTTTGTTTTTCGGTGCGCGAACCGCATGTCCGCAACTGTTGCAAACATACCGGTACTCCCAAGGGCCGTATCCGTAATGAGTGTCTTTCATGTTAATTACGAATTACGAATTACGAATTACAAATTACGGGTAAAAATGGAAAATTCTGTCGTAATTCGTAATTCGTAATTCGTAATTTCTACTGAACAACGTATTCTGAAGCGAGTTTGGTAAAGGCGTCCACTTGGGCGTCGTTGAGTGTTCCGCGGCGTTCGATTTCAATCGCGGCGGCTTTTCCCGTCGTTTTTTCGTGAGCGGAAACACTGATTCGCCCGGCCCGATCAAAGGCGTAAGTGACTTCCACCGGTGCCCCTTTCGGTAAATTCGGCGGTAACTCCGTGATGCGGCATTTTCCGAGCAACGAACAAGCGACCGGATCCGGCGCATCTCCTTCGAGCACTTGGACCGTGATCCGTTCCTGATTTTCCTCGATGGTCTGGAAGGTCTGCGTAATGTGAAACGGCAAGGGGGTGTTACGGGGAATCATAATATGATTGACCGCTTGCGTTGTCTCCTTCGTGGTCGCCATCATGACAACACCGAGACCGTGCGAGTTGACGTCTTCTTCGCGGACCGCCTCGAGCAGTTTTTTGACTTTTTCGGTCAGACCGGCCTGATCCTGCCGGAATTTTGCTTCAAGAATTGCGGCATGAATCGCAGCTCCACGAGCTACGGCGGTGTGCGGACTGAGATTCGGATTCGTGTACGGTTGCAAGCCGGTCAATTCCCTGAGCATGGCGGGAACCTGCGGCATGAGCGTCGAACCGCCGACGAGAACAATCGCGTCGAGACTGTGAAATTTCAAGGAGGCTTGTTCCATCACAAATTCAATCGTGTCCGCCGTTCGTTGAAGCAAATCCTGCGTGATTTCCTCAAATTTTTCCCGGGACAAACGGACGGAAATCGTCTTACCTTCGTGCCGGCAATGGATGACCGTTTCCGATTTCAACGACAATTCGATCTTGGCAACGTCGCAATCGTTGCGCAAAATCTGGATCGTTTGTTCCGAGTCGCGTGGGTCAACGCCGTGCCTGTCCTTGAACTCTTCGGCAACCAGATCGAGAATCCGGTCGTTCCAATCGATTCCGCCGAGCTGGACGTCGCCGTCCGTCGAAAGAACCTTGAAATGCGCCGGGGTGCACTCCACCAAGGTCGAGTCGAAGGTGCCACCGCCGAGATCGTAGATGAGAATTCGTCTCGGCTTGACCCTTTTTCCGTACCCGGCCCCGAGTTCGCCGCGATGCCAGGCGTACGTCAGCGTCGCCGCCGTCGGTTCGTTGATAATGTCGATCACATTCAAACCGGCAATTCGACCGGCGTCCTGTGTCGCTTTGCGCCGGGCATCATTGAAGTAATAGGGGACGGTAATCACCGCGTTGCCGATTTTTCCGATCCGTTTTTCGGCGTCCTGTTTAAGTTTCTTGAGAATCAAAGCGGAAATAAATTCCGGCGTGATTTCACGACCGTCGAACGTCTTTTTGAACTCCGACATTCCCATGTGTCTTTTGATACGTTCAACGACGTTTTCCGGACTCTCCAAAGCCGCACGGTTTCGTGACGGCCCGACAATGACGTTTTTCGTGTCCGTCAAGAGAATCAAACTTGCCGTCTCTTCTTCATCGTCTTCGTTAAGGATCGGAACAGGTTCGCCGGCATCGTTCACTTGGGCAATCGCGGAAAAAGTCGTACCCAAATCGATACCGACCGTATTGCCCGTTTCGAAATAAATTTGTTCCGTTTGATTTACGCTCATGGTGATTCGACGGAGATGAAAATAGGAAAATTCTGCCGGGGGGCTGACGTTTCGCCCAACCGGTTTCCCATTCTACCAAAGTCGGCTCGGAAAGCAAGAGAACTTTTGTCGGAGAAAATGAACCTCGCACCGATCAGAGCCACGCACGAAGTAATTACTGCATGCACGGCTCTGATTGCGTGGTACCGACGGTAGAAAGATCAGAACATCACGATAAACGAAGCACCGCCGCAAATCTGGTCGTTCTTACTCTCGTCGCCGCCAAACGGTCGGTAGCCGTTGCTGTAATTGGCGTAATCGTACCGAATTTCAGGCCGGAAGGTGACTTTCGGCGTGATATTGTAATGCGCCGCCAAGGTCGCTTCCCACAAATCGCCACCCTGTCCGCCAACACCACTGACTGGTCCTATAGTAATACCGCGATTATCAAACGTCGAGCCGTGAGAATGATGGTACTCGCCGCGAAGACCAATCGAAAACTTTTCGTTAAACGTACGAATCAGGTGGTTATTGATCCCCCAAGCGTCACTGGTGGTTTTGGTTGTACCGTAAACCTTACCGTCCGTGTAAGCGATTTCTCCCATGTACGACCAACATTTATTGATCTTCCACGTAAAAATCAACGTGTTAATGCAATCGATTGCCCCTTTGTTACCGGCACCAAAAATGATACCAGTTGGTCGTGCTCCTTTGTCGTTATAAAAGAGCCGATACGATAAACTCACGTTTTTCGTGAAGCTGTAGGTCGCTTTTCCCAGGAATCCATTGTCGTCGTAGGGATTGTCGAAACTGGTGAATGTTCCCGCCAACCAGCCGCCGGTTAGCATCCATTTCTTGTTCGGGTGCCATTCCAGCATAACCCCCTGCGTCGTCAACGGACGCCCATAGCAGATGTTTGCGTGTGTGTAGAAGTATTCCCTCGGTGCAGCCAATCCTTCGTACGAAAAACTACCGGCAAATTTACCGACCTTGACGAACAAATCTTTTGTGCCGATTGTTCCGTAAAGCTGCGAAAACGAAGCGTAATAATCACCGCTCCCCCAGTCATAGTCAAATGAACGGTCCCCCCAGTTCCTGGCATATCGGGCATCGGTTCCGTACACAAAATCCGACTGGAATCCCACGCCGAAACAATCATCAAGTTCCTTTTTGGCACCCAGCCAAAGTTGGTTGATTTTCCACTCCGTCGGCTCTTCCAACATCAAAACATAGGTGTTGCCCGATTTGTCGGCCATACTATCGCGTGCCAGACTACCATCGCTGTTACGGCGGTTATTGTACTCTTGGGCAGAACCCGCAGACGTGTGTTCCGTCGTCGCACCGTGATTGTTTACGGTAACACCGGTCAGCATCCAGCCGTAGAAGGAAATGCCCGTTTTCGATTTCTTTCCGATGAGCTGATTCTCGAAGAGCCGGGAATTAAAAATGCTCTTGTCATAAAGGTAAGACCCGAACGAACCCGTCTGGCAAACGCTGCCGCAGGGGTTTGAAGCGGAACAACAATCAGCGGCCCTTGCTTTTTCACCGGAAACGACGAAAGCGAAGACAACCAAGCCGAGAACGAGAGCGAATTGAGATTTCATTTTTTCCTCACCAAACAGACGAACTAAGAGGGAAAAAGGGTAAAATTTATACCCCTCCTCCCTTTGATCGTCCGAGGTAAGAATCGATCTATTCCCAAAAACCGAAGCGGCGTACAACCGTTAGAACCGTTAGGAGCGGGAATCGTGCGCCGTCAACTTGCGGGCGGAAATTGCAACGTGCAATGCGGTCTGTTGTGGTTTGGTCGAACCCCTGTTTCCCAGTTTGCACCGTCGAATTAACCGAGCGCAATGTCCAAAGTCATCATGATGGCGAACCCGATGATTGCGCCGATGGTTCCTGCGTCGCTGTTCTCGCTCTGATGCGATGTCGGAATCAATTCTTCGATGATGACGTAAAACATTGCTCCGGCGGCAAACGGCAACGCAAAGGGAAGAATGACCTGAACCAGCGTTACCGTCAATGCCCCGATTCCCGCAGCAATCGTCCCCACCGCTCCCAAAAATTGGCCGCACAGGAAGCAACGAAAACGGGACAAGCCTCCGGTTCGTAAAGGGAGAACAACGGCGGCACTTTCCGGGATGCTTTGAATACTCAGACCGATCATGAGCGAAACGGCTCCCATGAGAGAAGCCGACTCCATGCCGGCGAATACGGCTCCAAAGGCGATACCGATTGCCAAACCTTCGGGAATTTTGTGAATCGTCAACGCAAACAAGAGGAGCAGACTCCGTCGCCAGTTTGCGGGAAATCCTTCCGGGGTATGATGCTCCCCCAAATGCAGGTGCGGGAGAATTTTGTCGATGCACCACAGAAATATGCCTCCTGCGAAGAAACCGCAAAGCGGCGGAAACCAAGGGGGCCAACCGAGTTCCGTACTCATGGCAATACTCGGCAAAAGAAGCGACCAAAAACTTGCCGCAAGCATTACCCCTGAAGCGAAACCAAACATGCCGCTCATCAGACGCCGATTAATTTCTTTCACGAAAAAAACGGCGGCGGCACCCAGAACGGTTGCTCCCCAAGTCGACAAAATCACCAACAACGCATAAAAAACAATTTTTTCGTTCACTGCGGACAATCAAAAAGAAAGGCGAAAAACAACTCCCGGAAAACCACGCAAAAGTGTATCGGGAATCTCTCGAAACGAAAGTAGGGAGACTCTCTTGAACCCCAATCAGAGCCGCGCACAATCAGAGCCGCGCACAATCAGAGCCGCGCACGCAGTAAGCGGTGCCCCCAGTGGTAACGTGAGAACCGCTTACTGCGTGCGCGGCTCTGATTGGCGTTGAATAGTATAACTCGTTTGGATTATCCATGGACAACCTTTTCAACGATCTCGTCGGTCGTGATGTTTTCCGCTTGCCCTTCGAAGTTGAGGATGATTCGATGTCGAAGAACCATCGGGGCGACGGAAAACAGGTCGTCTCGGGCAACGTGGTATCGTTCGTCGAGGATCGCCTGAATTTGAGCGGCAAGAATCATCGCTTGTGCTCCACGGGGACTTGCTCCGTACCGAACGTATTTTTGGACGAACGTTGAAGCGTTGCTGTTCGGGTGAGTTCGAAGTACCAGATCGACGGCACAACGGGCGACTTCATCGGCAACCGTGATCTGTTTGGCCAACCTGCGCATTTCCAGAATGGTGTCGGGAGAAACGCTGTTTTCCACTTTCGCCGGTTCGGGGGTTGTCGTACGCTGGAGAATTTCGAGCATTTCGCAGGTATTTGGAAACGGAACCAGAATTTTGCAGAAAAAGCGGTCCAACTGCGCTTCCGGAAGCGGATAGGTTCCTTCCATCTCAATGGGATTTTGAGTGGCGAGCACGAAAAACAGATCAGGGAGCGGATGCGTCGTATTGCCGACGGTGACGGAGTGTTCCTGCATCGCTTCCAGCAGAGCGGCCTGAGTTTTCGGTGTTGCCCGATTGATTTCGTCGGCCAACACGACATTGGCGAACACCGGGCCGCGTTGAAATTCGAAACGGCGATTTCCGTCGGAGGTGGGATTCAGAAGGTTCGTCCCGGTCAGATCGGCGGGAACGAGATCGGGCGTGAATTGAATTCGGGAAAATTTTCCCCGGATCGTTTCCGCAAGTGTGCGGACGAGGAGTGTTTTTCCGAGACCGGGCACACCTTCCAGGAGAACGTGTCCACCGGCAACGAGCGCGATCACGGTACCGCGAACGACCGCTTTTTGGCCGACGAGAACCCGACCGATTTCCGTTTCCAGTTTCCGAATGTCGTTGCGAAACGACTGTAAACGGTTCCGAAGGATCGATTCGGCTTGATTTGTGCTCATTTACGCTCGCTGAGGCTGTTTTGTCAGAAAAACACGATACAGAAAGAAGTCCTACCATGTTTACGTGCGTTTGTCAATGTTATATCATACAACGTCAACGAACCACAAACAAAAAAACTCACGGAGGATTTTCGTCCTCCGGGAGTTTTTTGAGATGTACTCGCAAGCACCCAATTTGGAAGAAAGATTACTTTCTGCGTCGGGCGGTAAAGCCGGCACCCACAACACCCAATCCGAGAATCAGCAACGTCGCCGGCTCGGGAGTGACTGGGTCATCCTTCTTCCAAGGTTTGTCGCTGTAAATGTCGCCCATCGTCAACAGAAAGTGAGCTTGGTTTTGGTCTGCGTCGGCATACCCCACATAGATATCGGCAATATAAGTGTCATACTCAGCCGCGACGCCAAAATAAATTGTGTCATTCCCAAGGGCAAAGGGAGACGTAAGCTCAAGCTTGACGCGTTCGTCGGTTTTTTGCCAGCTCCAATTGAGGTTGTCATCGGAGACCTTCTCCCAGAGAGTGTACTCGAGGAAAACCTTGAGGTCATGTCCCGTTTCAGCATCACGTGTCAAAGTGAACTCAAACCCAACAACGCCGTACGGTTGTCCGCTAAGGGGGGTTACAACGTCAAAAGAGAAGAGCAACTCTTCCGGACGCTTATCATCAACGGCTCTGAATTGGATTTCCGCCGTGGGATAGCCGTCATACTTATCCTGAAACTTATTACTGTTGTGATACGGTTGAAAATCCAACTTTCCTTGGAGCGGAGTATCTTCTCTTTTGACATCCCTAGCGTCCCATACATTGAAAAAGATCGGTCGGTCTTTTTCTTTGTTGTAGACCCAGTCTCCGGAATTAAAGAGGTTAAACTCTTTAATCCAATCGTTTTCGAAACCACCGTGCACCGCTGAGATATACGAACCGGACGGCAACGATACTGCATAATCCGCCCGCACGTTGGCGACACTGAACAGCACCGCAAGCGCGGCACACACAAATAACATCTTTCTCATTCTTTTTCCTTTCAGTAGAAAAGGTTGTTGAACAAACACAAACACAAACAAACAAACAAACGGTATTTGGTAATCCAAACTTTGTAAAACGATCGCGGCAAGAAGAAGGTTTTACAAAAGCAGGACACCGAATTTCGGTCTCGACCGGAACGTTACTTTTCCCCGGCCATTTTTTATCCAAGCCCTGCGCACGCTCTCAGCGAGCAACTCAAGAGCGGTAAAATGAAGAATAAAACAAGACCGACCGTCATCCCGAAGGATGTTGGCGGCAGTGGAAATATCGAGGGCGACACCATTGACACCATCTCCGCCGCCCCTGTATTTGCCTTGCGTTAAACTGGGGGGGG
>Ga0209628_10000707_pt1 | contig 20749 bp, 15 predicted proteins | sample TergutCu122P4_FD_187285 | JGI IMG/M metagenome (GOLD analysis project Ga0209628, IMG submission 187285) | Cubitermes ugandensis P4 segment gut microbial communities from Kakamega Forest, Kenya - Cu122 P4 (SPAdes) (version 2) | ecosystem: Host-associated > Arthropoda: Insects > Digestive system...
TATCGAGACCGTCATTTCGCGATGCTCCATTCCGGCTTTTATTCATCTCCCCCAATAAAAGCCGGAATGAAGCGAAGCGAAATGACGGTAAAATCAGTAAAAATCGTAAACTTGTCGACGGACTGGACCATCGTTCCATCGTTGCCCCAAACGCACAATGCTCTTGTGCTCTTCATCAAAAAATCGTACAATGAGCGGCCCGGAGTCTGACACCTGAAGCCCAAAGTCTGCAATGAGATTCGCTTTAGCTTTTTTTCTTGCCCTTTTTGTATCGCAAACTTGCGCCGAGGTTCCGTGGAGGCCGATGCTACAGGGATTGTTGGAACGTCAGTATTACGACGTCGCAATCGATTACCTGGAGTCGCTCGGCCAGACGGCCAAATGTCCGGACGACCTGAAAAATCAGATTGATCTGCAAATCGCACTCGTTCATTTTGAAGCGTTGTCGCAAGGCAAAGCACCTTTGGGAACCGAATATCATTTTGCCAGGGCGAAAAATGCGTTACAACGTTTCTTGCAAGAACATCCCGACAGCGAAGAGGCTTATCTTGCAAACCGGGACCTCGGAAAACTGCTTCTCGAAGAATTACGGCAATTGACCGTTCGTATTCATGCGGCTGGTATCACGTCGGCGCAACAGGAATCGCTTCGCAATCAGGCGGAAGAGAAATACGCCGACGCGGAAAAACTGTTGCGGCAGGCGGAACGAATTGCGTACAATACCGCCAAAACGCTTCGGGACGATCCTTCGGCAAAAACCGATCCGGCCAGGGCGGCCAAACGTGACGCCGCAAACATGCAGGTCTTGGAGGTCCGGGGTCTGTTGGCCGGTCTGCCCCGGCAGCGGGCAAAGATTTATCCGCGTGGCAGCGTGGAATACCGGCAATTCATGGAAGATGCGGCCTTCCTTTGCAAAGAAGTCGTACAAAAATACGGCGATTATACCGGTTCACTGGACGCAAAACTGATGGAAGCGCAATCGTACTTCGACCTGGGGGAGGACCACCAGGCGAGAATCCTCCTCAGGGAATTGAACGTTCTCAGTCCGACGACACCACAGTTTCGTGCGATTCTCGCCGAAGCGTTTCCCCTGATGCTCGAATTGAATCTCAAAGAGCCGACGCCGGAAAACCTCGTCGATTCCCGACAGCGGATATTGCGCTGGACCGAACAGACGACACCTTCGCAACGAAGCAATCCGTTTTACGCCAAAGCGAATCTCCTGGCCGGTGAAACGTATTTGAAACTTGCACAAAATGAAAAGAACGACGACTCGCCTGGTGCAAAGCAATATCGTACGCTTGCGGTCGGGTACTTGAACGCCGTCGCCGCAACTTCGCCGGAATCGAAGGAGGCCCTGAAGCTGCTTGCTTCGCTCACGGACGCTTCTTCGATTTCCGTAACGCCGGAAATTCCTGAAACGTTTGCGGACGCAAAACTTCAAGCGGAGCGGAAATTTCAGGAGTTTCTGCTTGCCGAACGGACACCGGTCGAAACTTCCGACCCGCATGAAATTGCGAGGGCGGAAATGTACAGAAACCAAATCGCCGCTCAAGCGATTGAAGCGTTTCGTGCCGCGTTGGCGTTCGATGCGGACGCCGCCGACCTCAACGCGATACGGGTCAAACTGGCAACCGTCTACTGGTCGCAAGGCCGCTGGGAGGAGGTGATCGTGATCGGCGATTATCTGATGAAGCATTACGCGGCAACGACCTACGGTCCGCAGGGTGCCGATTTTTCGATCAAGGCGGCCCGGCGTCTGTTCCTCGATGAATTCGCGTACGCAAAAAAGACGCAAGCGACTCCGGACCCGGCAACACGGCAGCGTTTCGAAAAAACCTATGACACCATCGTGGCCCGGTGGGAAACGTTTCCCGTTGGTCAGGAAGCAATCTCGCTCCGAATCGAAACGGAACTCGACCTCGGCTCTTTGGAACAGGCGAAAAAATTCCTCGAAACGATTCCGGCCGATTCCGACCGTAGAGCGACGGCGGAACTGAAATTCGGTCTGGCGATTTGGGCGTTGTACGTAAAAAGTCCTGCCTCACCGGAAGAAGATCAAACGAAAAATGATTCGCCGCTCGACGAGGCACGACTTTATCTGGAAAAAGGACTTGCGGCGAAACGGCTTGCGGTACAATCCGGTGCGGCAATCAATTTTACGACCGTTTCGGCCTGCGTGGTGCTTGCTCAAATTGAACTGGCGAACAAAAATCCGCAAGCGGCGTCACGGATTTTGAGCGACCCCGATTTCGGTCCGATGATGCTGCTCGACCAACAGCGGCAACGAACCGCAACGTTCCCGATTTTCAGCTCGCCCGACTGGAACGGGATGTTCAAGTCGCAAATTCTTACGGTCGCGATTCGAACCGCTCTTGACGCCGAACAATACGACCAGGCAAAAATGCTGGTCGAACGTCTCGATTCGCTTTTGACCGAAGAACCGCTTGAGATTTACGTTGCGCTGGGCAAACTTCTGGATTCCCGGTTGAAATTTCTTCAAAGCGACAATCGCACAGCAGAATTTGAATCTCTGGCGACGACTTTTGACGCATTTTTGAACATGTTTCAAAAGCTGGTTGATTCCCGAAAGGCCGACGTGAACGAAACGGCTCTCCTTTGGCTTGCCGACACGTATTACCGGCTGGGGGACGAAGCGGTGGTGTCACTGATCGAACCGGTTGAACCGCCGGAACGGGCAGTCGCTTATTTTGAGCAAGCGGAATCGTTGTACGAAAGCGTTGCGGAGCGTTCGAGTCAAGCGGATGCGTTACTTCGTTTCAAACTCGCCCTTGTACGTCGAGGACAGGGGAAATACGGCGACGCTTACGAAATCCTTGCGGACTTGATTCGTGAATCGGAGAACCGGCTTAACGTACAGATGGAAGCGGCGAGAACGCTTCAGCTTTGGGGCAAAGCGGACAAAGACTTATACGTCAAAGCGATTGTCGGCGACGGCGTTAAAAAACCGGACGGGCACTACGAAATTTGGGGCTGGAACTGGATCATCCGCAAGACTTCGACGAATTTGGAGAAATACAGGTCGGAATTTTTTGAAGCGCATTTCAACAAAACGGTCTGCCGGCTTCTTTTGGTGCGTGAATTGAGCGGTCCCGACGCGGAAAGGCAGCTTGAAGGGGCGAAAAACGACTTGAACCGCCTTGAACAGCTTCACCCGAATTTCGGCGGCGATCCCTGGACGGCCCGGTTTGCGGAACTTCGACGATTCGCGGCAAGACTTGCCTCGCGTTGAAATGTTACTGGGCCTGTGATTTCGTTCCTTCGGACGACGCACCGATGGGATCATTCCAGTTGAGCGGTCTCGCTGCCGTTTGATAGCCACGTTCGAAGAGATACTTTTTCATCGTCTGGTAAGCGTCGAACGAATCAGGGTAAACCCAAAACGTGATTGTATAAAGGTCCTGGCGATACCCCATAATACGACGTTGAAACTCGGAGTTTGGAAGAAGGGCTTCCTGGAGGGTTTCCCCCAACTGATCGTCTTGCGGAATAAACGCACTTTCCGCGAATTCGACGCGGATTCCTCCTGAGGCAAGCCCGGGAGCGTTTGTCAAGACGACAATGCGGTACGGCATCGTGAAGTTCTCAATCGGCCCGACGATTCCGGTCAGTTCTCCCGGTTTCATGTCAAGGCTCAGCCGGTTGCGAAGTTCCGAACCCATCTTGTCGAAAAGTGCCGAAAACGGAACATGGAGAATTTTTCCGTTCTTGATCCGGAAGTGGACTTCGTTCTTTTCGACGGTTTTCGCGTGCGGGGTCGGCAGGTTTTCCAAAACCGTCGCTTGGGGCCGGTTTTGCCCGATCCATTGCTTTGTCCGCTCCAGTTCCTCAAGTTTCGCGTCGATTTTCTGAATTTGCAGCCTTAGTTCGAGCGATTGTTTTTCGGCTTGCGAAAGGCTTTGCGTTGCGTCGTCGTATTCGGCCTGAAGTGCTCCGAGCAATGCGGTCAATTCGTACCGTTCCTGCGTTCTTGCGGCGGTCAAGCCTTGAAGGTGTTCGATTTCGTTGCCGATTTCGGCGACTTCCGCCTGGACGGACTTGAACGTTTGGCTTTTATCCGTAAAAACCTCAAGAGATTGCTCCAAGGGAGACGCAAGATCGCCGTCGTTTTTGGTGCGAGCAGGAAGCCCCTTGGTACGTACCCCGGCGATCATAACCAAAATAATCAGGATACCGACGATGTTGGAAACGATGTCGAGAAACGAATCCTGACCAGCTTCCATCTCGGAAATTCCGGAACTTTTACGACGACGCATAGATGGTATATCTCGTGAGCGTCGGGGCTTGCCCCGAGCGAAAATAGTGCAAATTCGACCAACGGGGGAGAATACAAAATGATTTCGTTTGAATCAAGAGAAAATAGACAAGATGGGAAAAGGTTGACGGTCTCGTCGATACCTATCAAGGAGAAAATTTTACCTTATTCCTCATCCGTCTTCTTTTGTTTTTGGTACGGCGAAGGGCCGATCAGTTCGATGATCCGGGCCTCTTCCAACTCTTCCTCGACCTCCAGCGTCGAAGCGAGCTTGTCGAGCAGACTGCGTTTTTCCGTAAGGACACGCACCGCTTCCATGTCCGCCTCTTTCACAATTCGCAACACCTCTTCGTCGATAATCTGGGCTGTTCGTTCGCTGTATTCCCTCGCCTCGGAAATATCCCGACCTAAAAACGGGTGCGTTTCATCGGTACGGAATGCGACCGGGCCAAGCCGTTCGCTCATCCCCCAATGAACGACCATTCGCCTTGCCAGCCGGGTTGCCCGCTTGAGATCGTCCTCCACGCCGGCGGACGTTTCGTTGAAGATCATTTTTTCCGCCGCCCGACCACCGAGCAGCACGGCCAATTGGGCGTATATCTGCCCTTCCGAAACGATCATTTGATCGTCTTCCGGCATCATCATCGTTGCCCCGCCGGTACGACCGCGTGGAATGATCGACACCTTCCGAACTGTCGAGTTCGTCGGCTTGAACCAATCGAGAATCGTGTGTCCCGCTTCGTGGTACGCCGTCTTTTTCTTTTCGAGATCGCTCACCACTTCTTCACGGCGAATCCCCATGATGACTTTGTCCTGAGCAAAATTGAAGTCGGTCATATCGACTTCCGTTTTGTTATTCCGGGTTGCCCACAACGTCGCCTCGTTGACCAGATTCTTAATGTCCGCCCCGGTGAAACCGACGGTGCTCTTTGCAAGCCGCCGCAAATCGACGTCCGGTGCAAGCGGGATTCCTTTGCTGTGAACCTTGAAAATTTCCTCACGTCCGTTGAGCGACGGTCGGTCAACGGTAATATGCCGGTCAAATCGACCGGGCCGCAAGAGTGCCGGGTCCAGCACGTCAGGCCGGTTTGTCGCGGCCATCACCATCACGGATTCCGTTTGGGTAAAGCCGTCCATTTCGCTGAGAATTTGGTTGAGCGTCTGTTCCCGTTCGTCGTGTCCGGCACCGATCCCGGTTCCGCGATGCCGTCCGACGGCGTCGATTTCGTCGACGAACAGAATTGCCGGAGCGTTTTCTTTCGCGGTGTTGAAGAGATCACGAACCCGGCTTGCGCCGACTCCGGCGAACATCTGGATAAACTCGCTCCCGTTGATCGAGTAAAACGGCACTCCCGCCTCCCCGGCGACAGCGCGGCCGAGGAGTGTTTTTCCCGTTCCCGGCGGTCCCATCAGGAGCGTTCCTTTGGGAACCCTTGCCCCCATCCGCTGAAATTTCTGGGGGTCTTTGAGGAAATCGACGATTTCGACGAGTTCCTTTTTCACCCCTTCAAGTCCGGCAACGTCGTCGAAGGTGATCGACTTTTCCGACGCGGAATACCGTTTGGCGGGACTGCGTGTAAATCCGGGAAAACCGCCCCCCATGAGCTGGTCGCGGGTTCTTCGCATCATGATAATAAAGAACACGATCAGTCCGATAGTTAAGCCGAGCGAGATGAACATCAACCAGCTTCCGTGGTCCGGCGGCTGCGTTGCGCTGAATTTGTCCCCCAGTTTTCTATACAATTGGTCGTGAAGATCGCTTGTTTCGGTAAAGGCAAACGGAGGAACCTCGGCGGAATAGTCGGCAACGACATATTCGGTCGTTACCTGGGGATTGTCGATTTTCAGCGGTTTTTTCTCCTTTTCTTCGCCTCCTTTGCGGAACTCGTCGAGAACAACGTCCGGTATCCTTTTCAATTCGACTTTTTTGATCGATTGATCGCTCGCTTCGTCCCTGGTAATCACGTATTTTCCGGTAATCGTGCTCCCCTGAACATTACCGGTCAGGACTTCGTTGTGGTTGAGTTTGGTGAGAAACTGGCCCCAGGTGATCGATTTGGAAACCGTCGTCTTGTTGTTGAATACCATCAATAAAACGACGGCACCGACGATCAACAGCAGAATAAACGTCAACGATCCGGAGCCGGGCGGACGTTGCCCGTACCCGTCTTCCCCTTCCTGGGGCATTCTGGGATGTTCGTTTGGCGGTGAGAGCGGTTTTTTCTCGTGTTGTTCGGACATGAAAAAGTAATGAAATCGGGACGATACTGAAATACTACCCGAAACATTATACGTCACTTCTGAGGTTTTTCCAGTCCCAACTTCCAAACCGCAAGGCACCTTCGTCCTGTCGGGGCGGTTATGCCCATTCCCCGCCACTTTTATGCTTCGGCCTTATCATACCCTCTTTAGCGGTTATAGTTCGACGTCTCCACGATGCGGGATATAGCGGATGGATGTACTTTATCAGCCTCGTTCCTTTTGTGGGAGGGATTATTCTCTTGGTTTTCCTGCTTCAGGATAGCCAGCCGGGAAGAAATCAATACGGTCCGAATCCCAAAGGATACTGAAAATCGTACGACATGGAAAGCGGTGTCTACCGGTGTAAACGTTAAACCGCTTACTCCGTGCGCGGCTCTGATTGTGGTAGCTCAATTTGGCCAGGGTTCTCAATAGAAATTCACCTTATTGTCGTTGCATGGTATAGATTGCCTGAATCAGTTCGGCGGAGTCTTTGAATTTTTTCTTGGTTTCGCAGACGGCGTCGATGAGTCGTCTGGCGTCGGATTCGGTATGTCCAAGAGCAAGTAGAGCTTCATACGTTTCAGAAATCACGTCGGTCGCAATGGACGATTCTGCGGCGGCTTCCCGGGAAATTAAGAGCGCGAATTTCGGTACTTTGCGTCGGAGTTTCGCAACGATCCGTTCCGACATGGCCGCACCGATCCCCGGCAAAGAGGCGAGAAATTTTTCGTCTTTTTCCTCAATCGCCGTGGCAACTTCTCGAACCGGACGCACCATTGCCCGGAGAGCCTTTTTCGTTCCGACACCATCAACGCTGCAAAACAGGTCGAAAAATTCCCGTTCCGCCTCGGTTAAAAAGCCGATCAGCTTGGGACTGATTTTCCCTTGCGGATTGCCGTCCAGCGAATAAATCGTGTGAAGCGACACGGTTTTTCCGAGGTCCTGCTGCAATTGCCGCCGGGTGAATTCCGGGATCAAAACCTCATACTCAAACGGTTCCGCCGCTATCACCGCCCGCTCCTGAGACAAGGAAACCAATGTGCCGGTTATTTTTGTAATCATAATTTTGTAAGCAATTCAAAGTGCAAACGGAGTTGGTTATGAAACTGGAAAAAGTGCTGAAATTTAAGAACATAGGGGCCATTAGGATATTTTCGAATAGTTCGATCCGGATGTAATTCCCCTTCTTCATAAATACCACTTAAATGGTGATTTATCGTCGGAACGCTTTGGAATGGCGGTAAAAAATTCACTTTCCAGAAAGAGCTGTCTCCTCTCCCTCGGCGGAAGTTGTCGAACCAGTTCAAAAACCTGGTCGTATCCGATGTTAACGGTCAGTTGCATGATGTTCGCTCCGATCAAACGGGTTTGGCAGGGTTCCTTTTCAGTATCAGTTTACCGTTTCCTCCCTCATCGGCAAGGGTTCCAAAATGTTATCTTATTGGCGTTTTACAGTATATTTCCTCTACCGTTTTGAGTCACCATTTGTTTACCATTTGAGAAGATAACATCCCCAGGCGGCAAGCAAAACGGACACCAACGGTAGAATCAACGCTTTCACGGTGAGCGGGGTTTTGCAGGCAGCGAATTTTTCGTGGAGTACCCGCTCCATCTGAAGCCAACCGCCGAGACTCTGGTTCCGACTGGTCGCCTGAAGTACGAGACATTGCCAAAACGGTTGCATTTCGTAAGAGAATTGAACGTCGATTTTCGAAATCTGTACGCAATTGCCGACAACTTGCACTTCGTTTTTTTCCATAAGTTCGTCGAGGAACGACTGAAAATCCTCTTTGCGAATATTGTAAACGATAATCTGCGGCTGGCGGATTCCAGCGACCAAAACTCCGACAAGAATATAAAGAGCACCAAGCAGGGCAAAGGCGAATTTATCCCAAAGTATCAGTGCATTGATTGGAAAAAGCAACTTGACCGGCCCGACCATGACCAAGCCGCTTACGCCAAGCCAAAGCCAAAACAGGTCCGATCCGCCGGAACGCACAATCGGACGCCGATAAAACGGTATTATCCCAATCAGAGCGAAATAAATCGCCAACGGAACCAGTGCGATTAAAAATTCCATAATCGAATGTAACGCCGCCCCCGTTATTCCGGTGCAGGATTTTCCTCGTCGTCGTCAAAGGTGTTTTCATCGGCTTCGAAATCGTCAAAATCGTCAAAACCGTCACCCTCAATGGGATCGTCAATCTCATCAGGAAATTCTTCCGGCAGTTCGACGTCTTCGAGTTCTTCGTCATCCTCACCGAAATCTTCGAACTCATCGTCCGGCAATTCCTCGAAGTCGTCGTCAAAATCGTCGTCGAAATCATCATCGATTTCGTCGTCATCTATCAGGTCGGAACGATCCGCGTCAAAAAACGTGGATAACGGCTTTTGGGTCAACCGCTTCAATTCCCGCGTTGCCGCAACGGTTCCAAAGTCATAATGGGCCGATTTTTTCCCGATTTCATTCGTGGTGATTTCTGTGGTAACGTACATGGAACAATAGGACGATAAAGGAGCGGACATTGAAAAAACATGCTTCAGTCCTTCATTATCCCATTCCGTTCCTTTCCGTCAAGTTACCCCGGTTCGCCGGCAGGAGGATTGCAAAGTCCCTGGGAACGCAGGCTTCCAGCCTGCGAAAGGTTGCGGAATGGAGTCTCCGCCCTGTGCAGGTAGGATGCCTACGAACTCACTGGCAGGCTGGAAGCCTGCGTTCCCAGGAAAACAGTGACTTTGCAATCCTCCCCGGTTCGCCGGACTGTTTTGCGGTTTTGCCGTTTGGATACGAGTCATTTCCTACTTGACGTTTCACCGGATATACTTTAAAGTGCTCGTATCGTGGTTTCGTACGTTTTCCCTTACCCCTTTTCTCCCACGCACCATGAAAATCAGTTTTCACACCGACGCTTTCAGTTCCGTTTTTTGGACCTTCGAAAAATGCCTTCAGTGGGCGCAAGAGAACGATGTGCATTACGCCGAATGTGGACTCATGGACGGCATTAGCTGGATGCACGGACTTGGCTATTGGCCGCACCTTTCGCTTCCCGTCGACGACCCGGAAATACTGCGACGCAAGATGGAAAAATACGGCGTTAAGCTGTCCCAGATCGACGCCGCGTTTCCGCTTTCCGGTAAGGACGGTCCGCTTTTCGGCGTCCCTTACGTCCTTAACGCAATCCGGTACGCCAAGCTGGTCGGATGTCCGCGAGTTTGCACGACCGACGGACTTCACAAGCCGGAAGGACTCGAAGACCCGGAAGCGATGCAGTTGATGAAACGAAGCTACGAACAGATTGTCGAGGTTGCCGAACAATATGAAATCGACATCACGATTGAGATTCACGGTTATTTCACGACGAACATCGACCGGCTCGGCGAAATGCTCGCGTTTGTCGATTCGCCGCGATTGGGTTTGAATCTCGACACGGGCAATTCGTTCATTTCCGGCGGTGATCCGACCGAATTTGCCCGGCGTTTTGCGAAAAAGGTGTCCCACGTTCACGTCAAGGATGTTTCGCAGGAACTCGCCGACGCAATGCGGGGAAACGATACCGGGATCGCGCTTTCGCACAGTGCCATCGGCGACGGTGTCAACGCGGAAAACATCGAAAACGTATTCAAAATCCTGCATGAAAACGGCTTCGACGGCCCCCTGAGCATGGAATGTGAAGGTCAGGGCGGAAAGCTCATCGAAAAATCGCTTGCCTGGATACGCCGAACGCTCCAGAAACTTGGTATCCCGGAGGAAAAATGAAATCCCATGAACAGGCCCCGGGTACGACCGTTTTCGTCCTGCTCGGGGCGATTTCTCTTTCGCACGCCTTCAACGACCTGTTTCAGTCGCTGATTCCGGCACTCTATCCGCTCCTCAAAGAATCGCTGACGTTGACATACGCACAAATCGGTTTGATTACGTTCACGTTTCAGCTCTTCTCGTCGGTTTTTCAACCGGTTGTCGGCTGGTTCACCGATAAACGACCACAGCCGTATTCCCTTCCGTTCGGAATGACGTCGACAATGATCGGGCTTTTCCTGCTTTCGAGAGCGGATCATTTTCACTGGGTGCTGGTTTCCGTCGCATTTATCGGATTCGGCTCGTCGATTCTTCACCCGGAGGCGTCCCGGATCGCGTTCATGGCGTCCGGAGGTCGGTTCGGTTTGGCCCAGTCGGTTTTTCAGGTCGGCGGTAATTTTGGCAATTCGCTCGGCCCGTTATTGGCGGCGTTGATCGTCGTCAAATACGGTCAACACAACGTCGCCTGGTTTTGCCTCATTGCGCTACTGGCGATTTTCGTCATGTTTTTCATCAGTCGTTGGTATCAACGGAATATTCATCTTTTGCCCCGGCGAAAAACGAAAGAAAGCGGTTCACTGCGTAAACACGGCCTGTCGAACCGCCGAATTGCTGTTGCCGTGGCGGTGTTATTGACGTTGATTTTTTCAAAATACGTCTATTGGGCAAGCATTTCGAATTACTATCAATTCTTTCTCACCGAGAAATTCGGTATTTCCAAACTTGACGCCCCCTATTATCTGTTCATTTATCAATTTTCCGTTGCGGCGGGAACGTTGATCGGCGGCCCTATCGGCGACCGGATCGGCCGCAAGTACGTGATCTGGTTTTCGATTCTCGGCGTTGCACCGTTTACGCTTCTTTTGCCGCACGTCAGCAGTTTGACGGCCACCGTTGTTTTTTCCTCTCTTATCGGCTTGATTCTCGCGTCGGCGTTTTCAGCGATTCTCGTTTACGCCCAGGAACTCATGCCCGGTCACGTCGGCATGATCGCCGGTCTGTTTTTCGGATTTGCGTTCGGCGTCGCCGGAATTGCGTCCGCCACACTCGGTTGGATTGCGGACCACCACGGAATCTTCACCGTGTTCAACGCTTGCTCTTTCCTGCCGCTCCTCGGTTGTATTACCGTGTTTTTGCCGAACCTGAAGAAAAGGGGGGTGTAACAACTCACTCAAAGTGTAAACGAAATGGTAACGAAACGGGAGAAAGTGTCGAAATTTAAGGGCATCGGGCATCGGGCATAGGGCATAGAATTTTGACTTGTTCGACTCTCTTCCACCGACGAGGAAAAGGTGGAAAATACTGCTGTTTTTCCTATGCCCGATGCCCTTGAGTTTTGAGTACCCGTTCGTTTACGGTTTGAGTGAATAATCCACTAAAATTCCCCGAGAAGATATTTGTTGGAAATCGTGATTCCGCTGATGATGGCACCGATGATGCCGACCATTCCCTGGTCGGTGCCGCAAAGAAACAGATTTTTCAAGTGGGTTCGTCCGTCGTACTTTTTCTCCGGTGCTCCGTAAATCGCCCCGTTTTCCTTGCCAGTAAAGCGACGGACCGTAAGCGGCGTGAACATGTCCGTTTCAATCACGTTTTTGCGGAAGTCGGGCACAAATCGCACAGCCGATTCAAGCGTCTTTTCGTACCATGATTTTTTCGCCGCCCGGTAATCTTCAGAGGAAAGTTTGGCCCAGTGATCGTAATTCGCAAGAGACGTGATGCGGATCATCCCTTCGCCAAGCGGCTCGTCGTAATCGAAATTGTTCGGCGAGCAAATCACCCCGCTTCGAACATCGACGAGCGAATCCGGCTTCTCATAGGAAAAGCGGTTCGAGTCGTTAAAGAAAACAATTGTGCGATCATGTCCAAGATGCTTGGGTTCCTCGTCCAAAACGCTGATCGTTTCAATAAACGAAAGCTGTCCGGCGGGCGGCTCCGGGTTTCTCTCCGTATCAGGACAATCGCAAAGCTGCATGGTTTCACGCCAACCGGCAGACGACAGAAAGTTTTTCGCCGCGATTTCCGTACCGTCGCTGAGAATGATTTTTTCAACCCGGTCTCCGTAGGATTGAATTTTTTCCACGACTGCCCGAAGCCGTAGTTCTCCGCCGAGCAATTTGAACTTTTGGAGCAACTGTTTGAGAATCCAGCGGACCCCGGCGAACGGTCTGGCGAAACCTTCCAGAAAGATCGACCGGAACATCACGCAAAACTGCCCGAACTCCATGTCCCGTTCCCTCGCACCACCGTAATAAAGCAGTGGGCAGAAAATCATGTCCGTCAAAAGCGGATCGGTGATATGTTGCGACACGAATTCCCGAGCGGAGCGACTCATGGAACTCAGGCCGAGCTGATCGTAACCGACAAGCTCCTTGACCATTTTTTGCAGACCGTCAATCTGCTTGGGAAAATGCCGACGCACTTCCGATTCAAAAAGCTCAAAATGGTTGTCAAACAGCAAACGGATTCCCGGAAACGCAATCGCCGAGCCGATTTGCGGGACCAATCCCAATTCGTCCCAAGTGAACCGCAAATGCTTTAACATGCGGGAAAGAGGCCCACTCTTGGTCCCTTTAGGGGCGAAGTTCGTCATGGCGTGCAAGCCGACGTCAAAATTGCGTCCCCCCTGGCGGTAGTAAGAATTCAAACCGCCGATGACGTGGTGCCGCTCCAGGATGCAAACGCGCTGGTCATAATGGGCCAACCGAATTCCCGCGGCCAAGCCGGACATTCCCGCTCCGATGATGACGCTGTCGTACATGTTCGATTTAGATCCCTGTGTTATTTGTTCCCGTCCGAAAGTTTTTTGATATGCGGATTTCCAAACAGTGATTGAAGTTGCGAAATCGCGACCTGATTCAACTGAATCAATCGGTTTCCTTGGGGCAAATCCTGGCGAATGAGTAGAGCATTGATGCTTTCAAGATTACTCAAAACGACCAATTGTTCCAACGTCGCCCCATCTCTGATATTCCCTTTGGTTTTGGGGTTTTCGGTCCGCCATTGTTGCGCAGTCCTGCCAAACAAGGCTACATTAAGTAAATCTGCCTCTGATGCATATATCTTGTTGGCTTGCTCTTTCGTTACTGTCGGCGGGATAACATGCGACTTGATGGCATCGGTATGAATCCGGTAATTGACTTTTGCAAGCGTGCGATGCAAGTTCCATTCGAGCGACAAGCGTTGTTGCTCGTCTTCTTTGAGACGTTGAAATTCAAGCAGCAAATATAATTTAAACTCAGAACTTATCCACGAAGCAAATTCAAAGGCAATATCCTTATGCGCATAAGTCCCACCCCCTAAACCTGTTTTTGTATAAATACCAATGGCATTTGTTATTGCTACCCACTTTGTTGGGCTCATCGTAAACGAGTTGCTGCCGGCTTCGAACAAAAGGGGGTCGATTTCGACCCCTTTGAAATTCGGATTGTGAATTCTCTCCCACAAAGCTAAAAATTCAATCGTGCCTCTGCTTCTCATCCAATTCTTTACAACATCTTTCGGCTCGTGGGAGTTTTTGTGGCGGGCAATATCGGTGACACAAATGTATTCTCCGCCAGTCTGATTAACGACAAGAATCTCAGTTCCTTGTACCGTAATCGCTTCTTTTTTACCCATTTTTCCAGGAACGAATAATTAGTCTGGACACTTGAACCTGCCATTTTTTCCTAATCCATCGAATTCGATGGAATTAAAAATTCGGAAACACCGTTAGCCTCTCGAGAAATCGTCATTTATCCAATAACGGCAAAAGGTATTCAACGGTACTGTTCATATTTCCGAGCTTCGGATAATCCTCTTCGGGGATTTGAACTTTGTAGCGTTTGCGAAGCTCAAGCACGATGTCGAGAAGGTCCATGCTGTCCATGCTGAACTGATCGCGGAAAGGAACGTCGTCTTTGATCCCGTCATAATCTTCGTCGGGATTGATGTCGGTCAAAATCTGGATAATGGCTTCTCGAATTTCAGGGCCTGTCATTATCTTGTAATACGGGATTTTTCGGAGGTTTTCAAGGAAAAGCAAAAATACACCGCGTCATTATCAATTTTTCTCCCTCGCTGTCGAGTAGGTGAGGAAATATTTTTTATGGATAGTCCGCCCCTCGGCGAAAGGCGGACTTGGACCGGTAACAACGCTCAAAACTCATTGTTCCAAAGTGTCGTCAGGAATTGACGCCAGGGGTATATCCGGATGTCACCGATCCGACGCGGTCGTTCGTCCAGGGAAACGACAATAAACTTTTCGAGCTTGTTTTCTTCCTGTAACGCTCGCAGTCCCTTCAAGTCGGCGGCTTGGATTTGACCGGTTCCCTTCACTTCAATCGCAATCCGTTCGTCTAAAATGAAGTCCACCTCCCAACCGCTTGCCGTTCGCCAAAAATGGAGCGGCAAACCGCCCCGATAGTCGGCATATGCCCGCAGTTCGTGGAACAAATACGTCTCCAACGCATCACCGAACTCCGGTGTGCCAGGCCGAATTTGTTCCCGACCTTGCAACGTTCGGGCAACACCGGTGTCGAACAGGTAAAACTTTGCACTCGCCGTCGCCTTCCGCTTTTCCGATTCCCGCCACGCCGGTAGTTCGTACCCGATAAACGTGTCTTTGAGGATCGTAAAGTATTCCTGAACCGTTGTTCGCGGTAACTGAACATCGTTTGATATTTTCGTCGTATTCATCTGCCGAGCGTTACACAGGGCGGCGACCGTCAAAAATCGGCTGAACGACGGGAGACTCCGCGTCAATCCTTCTGCGGCGATTTCTTCCCGGAGATAAATTCCGGTGTATGCCTTCAAATCTTCTTCCGGGTCTTTTGAAAAATAGATCGACGGAAGCAAACCGATGTTCACCGCCTTCATCAGGTCAAAATCTTCTCCGAGTTCCGTGAAAACAAAAGGGTGCAGGTTCTTTTGGATTGCCCGGCCTCCCAGCAGATTAACTCCGCCCCGTCTCAGCTTTCGGGCACTGGAACTCGTCAGCAGAAAATGGACGTCGAACTCCTCAATCATGTAGTGGACCGTTTCCAGCAACACCGGAAGCCGTTGAATTTCGTCGATCACGATGATCCGGGTTTGCTCGTTCATTTCCTCCTGCATCCGCTCCGGCGAATGGGTCAGCATTACCAATGTCCGCGAATCCAACAGGTTGTAGACCAGTTCGTTCGCAAACGCCTGCCGAATCGCCCAGCTCTTGCCCGTTTGTCGGGGCCCGAGTAGTAACACCGACTTCCGTTCAACGGCCTTCCGCAGGTCCAACGCTCTTTTGATATTCCTGTTTTTCAATGCACTCATTTCGGCAATTTCTCGCTAAATCTGCCGGCTGTTTCGGCAATTTTTAATATTTTTTTGCCAGGTTAGTCGGCAAAAGTAAGCAAATTATACCGTAATTACTGGCATATTTCAAGTGGTAATGCCGAAATTTACAGCAAAATAAATGAAAATTTGCCGACGCTTTCGGCAAAAAACATTAAAAATTGCCGAAACCATCGGCAAAATTACTAAAAAATTGCCGAAACAGTCGGCGGTTTACGCAGACTTGTTTCTCCAAATCTCCGTCAACCAATTGGAAGGAAGCGTTTCCAAAAAAGCGTCGATCTCGCCGGTGTTTTCGACCCAAGTCCAAGCTGGAACCGGGGCAACAATTTACTTCTTCATGTGGCAATTTTTATACTTTTTCCCGCTTCCGCAGTGGCATGGGTCGTTGCGACCGAGTTTGGGGCCGAGGTTGCGGATCGGTTCCGGCTTTCGGTTGGCGTTTTGGGTCCCCTCAATCGCCGCCTCCTGTTGCGAGGCGATGTCGCTGATCGACGAATTTGTCGCAACCTCTTCGTGGACCGCCTCCGACTCCGTCCAGGTCGAACGGACGAAATTCGGGTCAAGCTGCTCCATGCGGAAAATCAAATCCGTAACCTGCTGGAAAATCGAGTCCCACATCGTTTCGAAAATGCTCATCCCCTCCCGCTTGAAAACGACCTTCGGGTCTTCCTGAGCGTAAGACCGCAAGCCGACGCTGGATCGCAAATGGTCCATCGCCAAAAGGTGTTCCTTCCAGGCCGTGTCAAGAACTTGCAACACCAATGAGCGTTCCATCCGCCGCATCTCCGGGTTGAATTTGTCCTCGATCAGCGAGGTCAAGCGGTCTTCCAAGTCGCGCACGTCCCATTGTCCGAGTTTTTCCGGCGTCAGTTCAATCTCAAATTCCGACGCCATGAATTTACAGAACTGTTCGACACCGAGTTTGGAGGTGTCAAGCCGAATCATTTGGTCATATTTGGTTCGCTGCTGATTTTCCGCAACCGCTTCGGGAGACGCCGGGTGGGGAATCGTTTCATGCTTCTGTTGAATTTCTTCCAGTTCCACGAAATCCTGTCCCTGCAAAAGCCGGTCGAGTTCCTTGTGGAGTTTCTGGTACTTTTCCGGAACGACCTCAAGTCCTTTACGACATTCGGCGAACATCGTTTCCTCGATTTCGTTCCGTTGCTTGTTTTTCAGGTCGTCCAGAGAAAGTTCAATACCGAACCGTTGCTTTGCCCATTCGACGAGCGATTCCCGGTCGTATCGTTTGCCGTGCTGATCGCGGACGGTAAAGTGCATCAAACCGCCGAGCACCGGAAATTGGACCTCTTTTTCGTAGTATTTTTTGTGCGTCATTTCCCGCAGGTGCGCATCGAACCTCGGCAAATCCAGGTCTTTGACCTTGTCGTATTCCAGCGTGATGTCAAATTTCGCCTTGATCCAGTTGATCGCCACCTTGACGCCGTAATTCGGTTCCAGGTACTGTTTTCCATCGCCAAGATCGACGTGATCGACAAATTTGTGCGCTTTTTCAATCAGGAACTCCGCAACGTTGTCCCGTCCGATTCTCTTCAAATCGCTGTCCCGAATCGCCGCTTTCCATTGCATGTTCGCGGTCTTGGCCAGTGCCTGCCAGTTCCACTCGGATTCCTCGGCGTCGTCCGGCAGATTTTCGTCAACGGCGTCAAGCACCTGTGATTCCGAGATTCGCCGGGCATAATCGATTGCGTACTCCTGGGCCTGTTCGAAGGAACTGGAGCGGAACATTTTTGCTTCGAACTCGATTCCCAGTTGCGACGACGCCCAGGAAGCGAACGCCGCCGCCCCGTAATCCTTGTCCAAAAACGTTTCCAAATTCCTGTCGATTTGCGAATCGATCATCGACAAAATCAGCAGCTTGCAGTTCGCTCCGTTGAGAATCCGCTGCCGGTATCCGTAAACGCTCTTCCGCTGGAAATCCATCACTTCGTCGTATTCGAGCAGGTTTTTGCGGACGTCGAAGTTGCGTTCCTCGACCTTCTTTTGCGCCCCTTCGATCCGGCGTGACACCATTCGGCTTTCAATTGCCTGCCCTTCCTCCATGCCGAGCATCGTCATGATTTTCTTGACCCATTCGCCGGCGAAGATACGCATCAAATCGTCTTCAAGCGAAAGAAAGAACCGGCTGCTTCCCGGATCCCCCTGCCGTCCGCAACGTCCGCGAAGCTGGAGGTCGATTCGCCTCGCTTCGTGCCGCTCGGTCCCGATGATATGCAAACCTCCCATGCTACGGACGATTTCCCCTTCCGCTTTCATTTGTTCCCGTTGTTCGATTTCATTGACCAACGAGACCCATTCCTCCTGGGGAACGTCAAGCCGCGTCGGGTACTTCGATTGCAAAATCGCCCAAGCCATCGTCTCGGGATTGCCGCCAAGGATAATGTCCGTACCGCGTCCGGCCATGTTCGTCGCAATCGTTACCGCTCCTTTGCGTCCCGCTTGCGCGATGATTTCCGCTTCCCGTTGGTGGTGTTTGGCGTTGAGAACCTGGTGGGGAATCCCTTTACGGTCAAGCATGTTGGAGATCAGTTCGCTTCGCTCAATCGACACGGTTCCGACGAGAATCGGGCGGCCCTTCCGGAAGATCGACTTGATATCTTTTTTCGCAATGGTTTCCAAACCGTGTTTTCCGCTCCCTTTGGGAATGAAATCGATGGAGTCTTCCCGCTCTTTTTCGATAGTTCCCCAGACCTCTTTTCCTTTGCCGAAATCAAGAATGTCCCACTTGTGAATTCGCTCAATGTCCTCGACAATCGCGTTGTACTTTTCCCGTTCGCTCCGGTAGATTGCGTCAGGAAAGTTAATCCGCTGCATCTCCCGGTTGGTCGGCATGGCGATCACGTCGAGTTTGTAAATTTTCCAAAACTCGGCCGCTTCCGTCATTGCGGTTCCGGTCATCCCGGAAATTTTATCGTACAGTTTGAAGAAGTTTTGAAGCGTAATCGTCGCCAGAGTTTGGTTTTCCTCTTTGACGCGAACCTTTTCTTTCGCTTCGACCGCCTGGTGCAGACCGTCGCTCCAGTTTCGGCCCGGCATGGCGCGACCGGTGAATTCATCGACGATCACGATTTCTTCGCCTTGAATCATGTAGTTCACGTCGAGCTTGTACAAATGGTGGGCCCGGAGCGCATTGTCGATCAGATGCGGCCATTCCATGTTTCCCGCCGTGTAAAACGATTCGACTCCGGCCAGATGCTCCGCACGGCGGATTCCGGCGTCGGTCAAATGAGCGGAATGTTCCTTTTCGTTGACCTCGAAATCGGTTCCTTTGACCAATTGCCGGGCAATGGTGTCGGCGACACGGTATCGGGAAACGTCGTCGTGCGCCGGTCCGGCGATAATGAGCGGCGTTCTTGCCTCATCAATCAAAATGTTGTCCACCTCGTCGATAATCGCATAATGCAACCGTCCTTGAACCTGCTGATGATGCGGATCGTACCGGTCGTCCCCTTGCGCGGCGTACCGCATGTTGTCGCGGAGATAATCGAATCCGAATTCGTTGTTCGTACCGTAAGTGATGTCGCAACGATAAGCTTGCTGTCGTTTTTCGTTCGGCATGTTTCCCTGAATGACACCGACGGACAGGCCGAGTGCCATGTAAAGCGGTCCCATCCATTCCATATCGCGTCGGGCAAGGTAATCGTTGACGGTAACAACGTGAACCCCTTTCCCCTCTAAGGCGTTCAGGTAAGCGGGAAGCGAGGCGACAAGCGTTTTTCCTTCGCCCGTGACCATTTCGGCGATTGCCCCGCTGTGAAGGACCATACCGCCCATGAGTTGGACATCGTAGTGCCGCAGACCGATCACACGGCGGCCCGATTCCCGACAAGCGGCGAACGCTTCGGCGAGAATGTCGTCAAGCGTTTCCCCTTTTTGGAGTCGTTGCCTGAAAATTTCGGTTTGCCGACGCAGTTCCTCGTCGGACATCGCTTTGAATTTCGGCTCCAACTCGTTGATAGCGGCGACTTTGGGACCGAGTTTCTTGATGTATCGGGCGTTGGAGGAACCGAACATCGAAGTAATTTTCGTTTCGATCCAGCGGGTAAAATTATTGAACGAGTCGCCGAGAGCATCGAAAATACGTTCGTGGATTTGCATAGACAGGGAGGGGAAGATTGGAACAAACAAGCGCAAAATACCGGAATTCCAGTATAACCCACACAACCAAACGGTCAATGGAGGAAGAGGACGCAAAAAAAATGCACTGCTGCACACGGAGCCGCAATCGTGAGATTGCACAAAAAGAGCCGGGGGTGGAGCGCAGGGCCATCGCGCGTATTCGACCGAACAGGGAATCTCGCTCGGTCAACTTGCCACGGAAGAAAAAAGTAATGAAATCACGGCCATTCCAGTGCTTTTGGACTCACTCGTACTCGACAATGCGGTGGTGACCATCGACGCGATGGGCACGGCGCAACGGAAAATTGTTCGCCGGGCGTTGTCAATAGTCGTCGGTCACCAGGTTATTTCCGCAATCAGTTCGATTTCGACTTTCGCGTTTCTCGGCAGTGCGGCGGCTTGAATGGTGCTTCGGGCCGGTTTGGTGTCGCCGAGGTATTTTTCGTACACGGCGTTCATTTTCGCAAAATCCGCCAGGTCGGTGAGATAAACGGTCGTCTTGACGACGTTGCACCAGGAACAACCGGCGGCTTCGAGAATTGCGGCAAGATTTTGCAGGACGAGTTCCGTTTGCTCTTCAATCGTTCCGCCGCGAATCTCGCCCGAAACCGCATCCAAAGGGATTTGGCCTGCCGTGAAAAGAAAAGAGCCGGAAATTTTCGCCTGACTGTAAGGCCCTATCGCCGCAGGTGCGCTTGAGGTTGTAATTGTTTTCATTGGAAATAGGAAATCGGAAATCGGTATCACTCAGAAACTGTCAAGAATTAAAATCCCCGTTCAATGGGATTTTGCGAATACTTGCAATAGCGAGCCCTTAACCTGAATAATTCATTGGGCGGGTGGTTTTAAAGTTGGCCGTTTGTTGTAAGATGCTGTCACTAAACAAGTTGCGACGAAATCGCAACACATTTTTTCCAACAAATGACCGAACAGAGTGTACCATGAAATCGCCCGCTCCGACAGCCCGCCCTGCCAAAAACAAA
>Ga0209628_10000708_pt1 | contig 20719 bp, 10 predicted proteins | sample TergutCu122P4_FD_187285 | JGI IMG/M metagenome (GOLD analysis project Ga0209628, IMG submission 187285) | Cubitermes ugandensis P4 segment gut microbial communities from Kakamega Forest, Kenya - Cu122 P4 (SPAdes) (version 2) | ecosystem: Host-associated > Arthropoda: Insects > Digestive system...
ATTATCCGATGTTCTGTTTCAGACCTCGGACTACTACATTGTTTTTCAACGCAAAGACGCAACGTTTTTCGCAAAGTACACAAATCTCTTACGGTCTTACAAATTTGAGCCTGCCTGTGCCTTTCGTGTTTCGATTATGAATTATGAATTATGAATTAACAATTGAGAATTGAAATAAAAACCCCGTTCTTTGACATCTTGAGTTTTACCGATAAAAAGCAAATTGTGTGTTTTAGTTTTTTTGATATTTTTGCCGTTGTAAAAAATATAATCATATAATAATATACTTTTATGGCAAAATACACAAAAGAAGAAAATGCACTTGTTAAAAAGCAGAAAGAAGAATTATTAAAATTGATTTTGAAAAAATCGGGAGTCTCCCGTTCAAAGATTCATGAACTTGCTGAGCACGATTTCGTTGTTGCCAACCTTGATGTGATCTCATCTGCTGAAAAAAAACAATTTGATAGATTAGTTTTTGGATTATGAACAACAAGATTATACGTATCTATGTTGATACCAATGTGCTAATCAACTACTGTACCAACCAGAGCAGGGATGTACAAGCATTGAAATATTTATTTTTGAAGCGGAGAAAAGAAACGCTTTTTACTTCCTCTTTAGCGGTAGTGCAGGCAATCACTAAACTTCAATCGGGAAGCAAACAATATAACAGAAAAGGGTATTCTAAAGAAACGACAATTGAAAAACTTAATGAATTATTATTGAAATTTACAGTGTTGGATTTGACCCTTTCCGATATAAAAACCGGGTTTAAACTCAGCAATAGCGATATTGAAGACAGTGTACATTATGTATTAAGTCAAAAAATGAAATGTGATGCCATTTTAACTAACAACACAAAAGATTTTAAAGAATTTAATGATATTTCGTTACTTGACACTAATTTGGTACTTTTGAAACCCAGAGTGCAATAATTTTTACTTATAATACGCTTTCAAGCTTAATTTTCATCGGTAAAATTCAATCTTGGTTTTTACCGCTCTTTTTTTTAGAGCGTAAGACCGTAAGAACAATTGACAATTAACAATTGAGAATTGAGAATTGAGAATTGAGAATTGACAATTAACAACTAACTCCTTTAACTCCTTAACTCCTTAACTTCTTTAACTCCCTAACTTCTTTAACTCTAAACTCTAAACTCTAAACTCTAATCACTAATCACTAATCACTAATCACTAATCACTAATCACTAAAAAAAACAAACCCTTTTTATAAATTTAAATTAAGTTATTATGAAAAAAAAACAACAAATTTTCTTTTTGAGCATAATGCTCTTTCTTTGTATGGTGTTTGCCCCGCCCCCAAAGGCGCAAGCACAAGACTACCTCCCCGTGGATTCGATTGTTCTCGGGATTGACCAAAAATTTTGCCCCGATGGCAAAAGTATATGCGTAGCCATAGGCGATGAACGCTATGTACAGGTCATTGTTTACCCCTGGGATGCTACCCATAACGGACTTACCTACGAAAGTATGAACATGGATATAGTTACCGTAGAGTGGGACCCTATGGAGTCATGGGTAGTAAAATTGCATACCCATAGCGTAGGGGAAACTGATATTATAGTCCGGTCTTTAGACTCTACCTACACCGATTTTCTAACCGTAAAAATAAGGGTTTTGGATATTCAACCGGGGCAATTGAAACTTGAGCCTGACGAACTTGTGATAGAGCAAGGCGATTATCAATATGTATGGGCAGTAGTAGAAAACCCTGAACTTGGTGCGTATTATACCTATACTAATAAACTAAAATGGACAATCAAAAACGACTCTTATGCAGATGTTAGCGATGGGGGAGGCGCCGGAATGGTAACCGCAAAAAATATAGGAACGACTATAATAAAAGCCACAACTCCTAACAATGTAACGGCAGAGGGTACCGTTACAATAGTGCGCAAACCGCCCGGAGCCCCGGAAAGTACGCCAATGATAACAAACATTTCCGGTGCAATGTCTTTTAAAAACGTAGATGATGACGGTTATGCTGTTTACGAAGCAACTATAAGTAATACTTTAATAAAAATTTACTGCTATGGCGCCACCGGCTTTAAATACACTTTAGACGGCACTGACCCCACTGCCAAAGGTACAGTTGTTTCAGTTTCTCCTAGTTCACTAGGTTCGGAAAATATTACCATAAGAGGAAAAACTACGATAAGAGCTGTAGCTTATAACTCAGACCCTCATTATACTGTGTATGGCAAAGAATGTAAAGTTATCATTCTGCCAAAACTTGACGAACCGTTTATAGTTTGCTCTTCTAAAAAAGGAGTGTGGGAGCAGTACTATTATGGAGATACTATTATGTTTAAAACCGCCAACACCATACCCGGAATTAAAATAAGATATACCCTTGATGGCAGCGAACCAACAAGTAGTTCAATGGAATATAAAAAACCTATTGTAGTAAATTGGGTGAATACTGGTATATATGTAAAAGAATCTTCCTATCCAGGGATAAGCGGAAAGTATTTTACGTTACATATTAAAGTAAAGGCATTTTGTGATGGATACGAGGAGAGCAAAACTTTTTACGAGTACAGACATGTTCAATATGCCACTCCGATAATTAATGCCATTGATGGTACAATATCCAACTTAATAGGATTTACAATTGGAGGTTGTCCGGCAGCAGTCCGTTATACTCTATCAGACTACTTTTGGGTGAGTCCGGATGAAACTAGTACGGAATACACCGGAGGCTCTATCAGCAAAGCAGGTATCCAAGATTTCAAATATCTTAAAGTAGCCGTTTTTAATAAAAGCTGTGGTAAAGCTATGACGAGCAGTACTGCCTCATGTAAATATTATAACAAATCGCCGCTACCTGAAGTTACACAATTTGATTTTAAAACAAAAACGTGGATACCCCGTAATCATAAAACTAATTATATAGTTGCTTATGATGACAGTATTAAATTTGCCGTCCCCGATTATCCGGAAGCACAAATACGTTATTCCGATAATCCAAGTCAACCGGCAAGTCAATACAGCGGATATTGGTGGAGTGATACCGCTTCCTATCCCATTCAAGGCGACAAACAACTTACTGCAAGATCATTTATGAAAAATAATTGGGGTGATTTGGTTACATATAAGTTTAATATAATGAATAAACCGCCAAAACCTACAATTTATCCTGATAACCAGATAGAAGCTTTTGATGGAACCCCAATGTGTGTAGGAACATTTGAGGGGTATCTTAATTATTATAAATATATAATGACTGATGACGGTTCTGATCCGTATATATTTATTAATAAAGAAGGAAATGTTGTTATGAATGGATACTTTGTGGATAATATTGGTTCATGTTATAAAAAAACACCTTGTTATGGCTCAAGTACACTTTGTTCTGAACCGCTTAAAATTTTCAAATCAGGCGCTTATAAAGCCATTGAATTTGCACGTACTCCAGATGGAAGTTTTGTTATGAGCGATGTTGAAAAGAAAGAATACTTAGTGAAACCCGGAGACAAAGAAGGGGATGTTGAAAATGCTGAAATGGATATAACAATTTCTAATTCTACCGGCAATAGTGATTACGACTATAGATATTTGGGATTACTTGGTAAAGCTATAAAATTTGCTGTGAAAGCGATTGGAATGAAAAATGATGTAGTTGGTGATAAAAAATATTTGCCTGCTTGTAAAAATTTTGAAAAAGAACTCCTCGCCCATGAAAGAGATACCGGAATATATAAAAAAGTGGATAATTTTTTAGGGTTAACAGAATCAGTAAAAAGCTTTGAAAATGATTTTAAAGAAATGAAGGATAAATTTGCGAAAGCTATTGAATACGAAGCTAATAGAAAGGAAGTTGAAAAATTATTGAAACCTTTTGAATGGAATAAAGAGTCAGATGGCTTTTCTTTTAATTTCAAAGTTGCCGGTTTATTAAAAACAGTGGTAGTTGGTAAAGGTAAAAAAAATGCGCAAGGTGTACAAGAAAAAGATACTACAGGTATTAAAGGAGGATTTTATTTGGAGATGAAAACGCATGCTGAAGTTAAAGAAAAATTCATGGTTTTTATTGTACCTTGTGAAATTAAATTCATTATGGATGCAGGACTTACAGCAGGACTTTTCGTTACACTTATTCCAATTGATAATGATGGAATTAGAATGAAACCGGAAACTAATTTACATATGTGGCTAAAAGCGCATTTGGGGTTATCTATTGGGGTTCCTTTTTTAGCTAAAGCTGAAGTGAATGCAGATGGGATGTTTGACCTTTATTGGAAAATAAACCAAGATAAACATAAATTTATTATATCAGGTAGAATATGGGCAGAAGGTACATTTTTGGGAATTACAAAAACTGTTAATTTTGTGAATCCAGGACAACCATGGACAGTACTTGATGATGGTTATGGTCCTACTAAATCCTCAGATTCATCCGATTTTTTCTTAAAGAATATCACAGATTTTACAAAGATACTTGACCCCGCATCAGCCCGTTGTTCCGGGTGGAAAATTATCCCGCGCAACTATTTGGCAACACAATCAGAATGGTTAGGTTCTACCCCCCCAGAACGAGATGGTTCCCCATTCAGAGTACTACAAAAGTCTATTTACTCTGAAACCGAACCCAAAATTGCAGAAGGTGGCGGAAAACGTGTCATGGTATTTCTTGCCGACGACGCAACCAGAGACGATTATAACCGCTCTCGCTTAATGTCTTCCGTGTATAACTCGGCAACCGATACGTGGAGCGACCCTGTACCCGTAAATAATAACGGAAAAGCAGATTTTCATCCGTGTATTGCCAGCAACGGCACCGACATTTGGGTGGCATGGCAAAACAGCAAAACTACATTCGACCCAAATTCAACTATGGAAGAAATGTTTGCCGCCGGTGAAATTGCCCTCGCTAAATTTAACCCCGCTACCAACAAATTTAATACCACTACTATGCTCACCAATAACTCCATAGCGGATGCAGCACCTAAACTTACGGTTACGCCCAGCGGAGCATTGTATATCACTTGGCTTCAAAATGCTTCCAACGACCCTTTTAGCACCACCCAAACCAATAAGATTATGGAAGCCCGCCACAATGGAGAAACTGTAATCCACGTGGGTGAAGTAACAAGCGTTCAAGGTACGATTTATGATTTGGATATTGCCTGGTTCAACAGCAAAGCTCTCATCGCCTATACTACTCTTGGAGATAATAAGGAAGACAATGTGCGCAATTTCTATACCATAGAATTAGGAACTACAACCCCACAAAAATTAGTATCCAATAAAATTGTATCGGGCGTTCGCTACGGCGCTGTGGGCAATACAAAAGTGTTGAGTTGGTTGGAAGAGAGCAAACTTCGTTACTTGCCCCAAGGAGGAACACCCCAAAGTATGGTGGACAGTGCAGATATGTATTTTGAAAACTACAAAATTTTTACCAACGGAACCAAAACCGCAGTGGTTTATCCTCGCTTGGACGGTGATTTTGGGTATCTTTATGCCCGCAATGTGGAATCAGGAAAAATGGGAAATCCTTATAAATTAGCAAACACCACAGGCGTTCCCCATAAGTTTGATGGCAAATTGGAAAACAACGGCGAGTTTTTTATTGTGTATAACAGTTGCATTACGGATTTTGTGGACGATGAAATTGTAAAAGAAAACAATTTCATGACATTTCGAAGCACCGAGCCGGTGAACCTCAAATTGAAGTATTTGGACTATTCTCAGGAAGAAGTTAAATTGGGCAAACCTTTAAAAGTTAAATTGGATATTGCCAACATTGGCGGTGTTACCGTAAATAATGTAGTGGTAAAAGTGAACGGCACTGCCGCCGGCACTTATCCATTAAATTTGAAACCCGGAGAAGAAAAAACAATTGATTTCAATATGAATATTCCTACCACCATGACCCCGCGAACAAATTTTACAATTACCATTGAACCTGCCGGAATGACCGATTTTGATATGAACGATAACTCATCGGATATTACCCTCGGTTTTGTAAATTTTACTATGGGAGTCATTACGGAATATAAAAGCGGTAATATAGTAACCCTTACGGCTGACATTACAAACCAAAGCGATTATGCCGCAAATACCAAATTGGTTGTGCGCCACGATGACGGACCTGTGCTTGATGTTATAGAGATAGGTAATTTTGCACCCCGTGCAAAAAAAACATACAAGTTTGATTATGACTTAGATGACATTTGCCCTTCAGGAGAAACCAAATTCTTGCGTTTCAATTTAATTTCCGACAAAGATGCGACGTTTAATTGTTACCACAATGTTTTAATCAACAACAACACATATACAATACCCTACGATTCCTTCCCCAGTATAGGCATTAAAGAGTTCCCCATACCAACGGTATTTGACAGCAATTCGGTATTGGTGTATCCTAACCCCACCACGGGCGAGGTGAAAGTGATGATTGTAGGTCAAGTTCGCGATGAGGTGAACATTGATAATGTGGATGTTTACGATATGTTCGGCAGGAAGATATTGACACACACCCCACACCCCACACCCCATACCTCGTTCAACGTGGCACACTTACAAGCCGGCATCTATTTCCTTCGCGTTCAAACCGACAGAGATTTGGTAGTGAAGAAATTGATTAAATATTAGTACATAAATTGGTTTTTTTTGAAAGTAGGGGCGTATTTCGATACGCCCCTGCATTTTTTTCAAGGATGTAAACATTATTTTAAAATTCCTTGCTTCTTTGCGTTAAAAATACTTTTAAGACACCTCTTATAAGTCGGTACTCACTACTTCGTAGTGGGACATGAATATTAAATGTGTTGTTTTTAGGTGACGCATTGACGAAGTCAGGAGATTGTAGGTTAGTATCTGTATTTTTCCCAACATTTTTTCAAATAATTCCGAATTTCATTTTCGCGGGCGTTGTTTTGCGGTTCGTAAAACTTCTTGCCGCTGATGGATTCGGGGAGAAACTCAAGGTCGGTGAAGTTGTTCTCAAACGAGTGGGCGTATTTGTAATCTTTTCCGTAATCCAACTTCTTCATCAGTGGGGTGGGTGAATTTCTAAGATGCAGAGGTACAGGCAAATCTCCGGTTTTTCGCACCCATTCCAACGCCTCGTCAATAGCCATATAGGAGGCGTTGCTTTTGGGCGAAGAAGCCAAATAGATAACGGTTTGCGACAAAATGATGCGTGCTTCCGGCATCCCGATTTGGTGCACGGCTTGAAAACAACTGTTTGCCAACAACAACGCATTGGGATTGGCATTGCCAATATCTTCGGAAGCCAAAATAATCATACGTCTTGCAATAAACAGCGGGTCTTCACCGGCTTCTATCATCCGCGCCAGCCAATACACCGCAGCATTCGGGTCGCTGCCGCGCATAGATTTGATGAAAGCGGAAATAATGTCGTAATGTTGCTCTCCTTTTTTGTCGTAAAGTGCCAAGTTTTTTTGGATACACTTCATCACCAAATCGTTGGTAATCACCAATTTGCCTGATTCGGGTTTGGTAAATTGCGCTACTAATTCAATAGCGTTCAAGAGTTTTCGCGCATCGCCGCCGGAAACGCGAAGCAAAGCCTCGGTTTCTTCAATTTCAATTATAAATCTTAGATTTTCTTCTAAATATCGTTTTGCATTCTCCAAAATCACATTAAGGTCTTCAATTTCCAGCCCTTTTAGCACATATACCTGGCAGCGCGACAACAGCGGCGAAATGACCTCAAAAGAAGGGTTTTCGGTAGTGGCACCGATGAGGGTAACGATGCCCTGCTCCACCGCACCCAGCAACGAATCTTGCTGCGATTTGCTAAACCGGTGAATTTCATCAATAAACAGGATTGTTTTTTCACCGGACTCTTTCGCCTTATCAATAATTTCTCGAATATCTTTAACCCCAGAGTTAATGGCGCTTAGCATAAAAAACTGCGCATTCACCAATTGGGCGATGAGCAACGCGAGGGTGGTTTTGCCCACACCGGGCGGTCCCCACAAAATCATGGAGTGTAATGCGTTGTTTTCTATGGCATTTCGCAATACAGCGCCTTCGCCAACCAAATGCTGTTGACCGATATATTGCGATAATGTTTTAGGACGGAGGGTTTCGGCAAGGGGTTTCATATAGTGATTAGTGATTAGTGATTAGTGATTAGTGGTCAAGAATATACGCTCGGAGAGTGCACTTCTGTTTGAAAGATTTTCGTTGCAAAGGAAACAAAAAAATAATACATTCAGCAAATTATTATTTATTTTTGGATTTCTTTTTTTTATTAATGATTTATTTTACTTTTGCGGAGTATTAAAAATAATTATTCTATGCAGAATAAATCATACAAAGTTTTAAATGATAACCAGATAACTGTTGAGGAGTCTGCAATCGCTTATCAAACTTCTTTCACTAAAACTCCTGATTCCTTTAAATTGAGTTCCAATATTCCTTTTCATGGTACTCAAGAAGAATGGTGGGAGCGTTTTCATTATATAGAAAAAGGAACTTTCTGTTCAGTATCTGAAGTACATCAACGAATTTCGCAATGGTTAGACAATCAAAAAAAGTAATTACTTCTTATTACTACGAAAAACATCTTACTGAAATTCTTGAATATGGAATTTTAACATTCGGTTATGTACAAGCAAGAAAATATTTTACTGCTATTTCAAACCTTGTAGAGGGGCTCGACAATGACTATAACTTTTATCCGGAGTGTCGTTACCTTACAACAAAAAACAGAATATATCGAAACATTATTCTCGATTCTCATCTGATAATTTATCTGATTAAGAGTGAATGTATAGAGGTACTTGATATTATTCATTCTGCGTCAAGTATCTGCAAAATTCGTAAAGTACGCAAAATTCGATGGTAAAGTTCAGACAACAGTAATAAAAGATTCTAAAAAAATAATATTATCCATAAATCATAAAAAAATATTATGAGCCAAACAATTAAAACCCTCTTTATTAGCCTCGCGCTTTTATTAACCATGAATATTATGGCACAAAACAAACCCGCATCCCCTACAGATTATGAAAAACTTTGGAAACAGGTGGAAGATTTTAACAACGACGCCCTGCCAAAATCAGCCCTGAAAACAGTGGAAGAGATTTATAATCTCGCCATCAAAGAAAAAAACGAAAAACAAATCATTAAATCCATTGTGCACAGAATGAGTGGCTTAAAAATGTTGGAAGAGGAGGGCATGAAAAACGCCATCGGAAAATTGGAACAGGAAATGAAAAACTACTCCGGTGTTGTGAAACCATTCATGCACCTGTTTTTAGCAGTAATGTATCAGGATTATTGGAATATTAATTCTTATTTAATTAACCAACAATCTGTTACATCTAATTTTGAAAATAATGATATCGCAACCTGGGACAAAACAAAATTTCAAACAAAAATTATTAAAAACTATGGGTGGGCATTAGACAACATCCTGAAAAAAGAGGCGCTTGATGAATATTCCGATTTTATTCAAGAAACAAAAGAAACAAAAATAACTTTTCCCACTTTATACGATTTTGTGGCGTATTACATTACCAACCAAGTGGGCGGTGAGGTGGTGTACAATCGTTTTGAAAATAATAATGATAAATTCAAAGACAATACATATCTTTCAAATATAGAGACATTTGTGAAATTATCTTTAACAGGCGATTCCCTTTCGTATAGATTAACCGCTTTAAAAGTGTATCAAAACTGGCTAAAATTCCGGTTGGAAAATGCAGATAATAAAGAAGCGCTGGTAAATGCCGATTTGATGCGATTGAATTTTGTAAAAAACAACCTCACCACCGCAGATAAGGCGCAAATTTGGGAAGCCACTCTGGTTGCTTTGCAAAAAAAATATAACAATGTTCCGGAATTAGCGCAGATTAATTGGGAATTGGCAAATGATTACAATAATTTGGGAGACTCCTATAACTTTCAGGATACTACTACTTTAAAATACAAAACCTATAAGAAAAAAGCGATGGCGTTGCTGAACGATGCCATGACCCGTTTTCCCAAAGCCAAGTATTATGCGGCTTGCCACGACTTAAAAATTGATATTGAAGAGGTTACCATAAATTTTGATGTGGAAAAAGTAGTAAACGCCAATGAAAAATTTCCTTTGAGAATAACTTATCGAAATGCCGATTACTTTTCAATGAAGATTTATAAATGTGATTATGAAAAATTTATAAACATTTCTGAAAATATTCAGTATTCAGATAAATATTTTCCCGAATTAATAAGAATTTCAAAGGAAATCTCTCATATAAAAACAAAAACATTAACCGGAACCGAAGATTACAACATCCATTATACCGAATATTTGGCGGAACCCCTGCCGTTTGGATTTTATGTTATTGTTTTAGAAACAAAACCGAATGAAACGGTGTATCAAACGCTTTTTTCTTCCGAATTATGTATGGTAACCAAAGGAGACCACAATGACAATTCCGATTTGTATATTTTGAATCGAAAAACAGGACAGCCCGTTGAAAATGCAAAAGTTGAACTTTACTCAAAGGAATACGACAACAGGCAAGGTAAATCTCTGTATAAGAAAGATATAACAGTTTATACGGATAAAAATGGGTATGTAAAAATTAAAACAGACAAAAAAGACCGTTGGGGAAATTATTTTCGGATAGATGTGAGTTTTAAAAATGATTTTATTTCGGATAATTCCAATTTTTACTCCTACTCAGAAAATCCTGAACAAAAAAGAATAGAAGTAAATTTTTTCACAGACAGAGCGATTTATCGTCCGGGGCAAACCGTGCATTTTAAAGGGATCTGTTTAGAAAAAATAGGAGACGAAACAAAACTGTCACCCAAACATTCCGCAAAGGTTTCTTTTAAAGATGCGAATTGGCAAGATATTTCATCTTTGAATTTGGTTTCAAACGAATATGGAACTTTTTCCGGTTCGTTTGCCATTCCGACCGGAGTTTTAACCGGAAATTTCACTATTCAAACGATTAATGGCAGTATTAACATAAAAGTAGAAGAATACAAACGCCCGATGTTTGAGGTGAAAATGATGCCTTTGGAAGGTGAATATCGTATCAATGATAATGTTTCTGTGGAAGGCGTTGCTTCTACTTATGCCGGAACCGCCCTTACCGATGCAAAAGTTTCCTATACTGTGGAGAGAAATCCGCTTTGGAGACCGTGGTATGGGGTAAGTGGTATGGGGTATGGGGGTAGAGGTATGCCTAATTTTGGCTCTCCCGTGGAGATTGCTTTTGGGGATTTGGTTTTGGATAATGAAGGAAAGTTTAGAGTGAATTTTAAAGCGTTAGTGGATGAAATTGATCTGTTGAATAGCTATGTTGCTTATAATTACACAGTTAAAATTACGGTTACGGATATTAACGGAGAAACTCAAACCGGCTCAACTTCTGTTTTGGTGGCAAACCGTGCCTTAGAATTATCAAGCAATATTAATTCCTGTATTATTCGGGAAAAAATAGACACCATTTCTATTAAATCCCAAAATGTTTCCGGAATTTTTGTGCCCGCAAACGTTGAAATAGAGATATTTAAACTTAAAACTCCTGATAATCTGCTGTTAAAAAAACAATGGGAAATGATTGACCAGCCTTTGTATTCAAAAAATGAGTGGTATAAAGAGTTTCCCGGACACGAGTATAACAACGAAACCGATTTTTCGAAATTTGAAATAGAAAAAACTGTTTTTAAGAAAAAAATTAACACAGCAGATACAAAAACTATTAAATTTGATGGCGTTGAAAAATGGAGTCAGGGGGTTTATCGTATGATGTTGAAATCTGTGGATAAATGGGGAAATCCTGTTGAAAATGTGCAAGAATTTGTATTATTTTCCGAAAAAGACAAAAAAACGCCTTACCATATTACCGATTTTTTTTATGTGGATAAAACCTCCGTGCAGCCGGGTCAATCTGTAAACTTGTTCGTGGGTTCCGCTTTTCAAAATGTGAATTTGTATTACGATTTGGAAGCGCAAGGGAAAACGATTCTAACAGAAACCGTTAAATTAAGTGCTGAAATCAAAAAAATTACAATTCCTATTGAAGAATCCCATCGCGGAAATCTGTCAGTTAATCTGTTTTTTGTAAAAGAGGGTAGGGTGTTTGGTTACAAAGAAACCATTCATGTAGATTGGGAAAACAAAAAATTGGACATCAAATTTATAACATATAGAGATAGGACACTACCCGGAGCCAATGAGAATTGGAAATTGCAGATATCTGACTATCTGTCAAAACCCTTAGTAGCTGAATTTATGGCATCCATGTATGATGCCTCGTTGGATATTTTTGCCAAAAACAGTTGGGCGTTACATCCTTTTCCCGTATTCTATTCAAAATTATCATGGAATGGTCTGGGATTTAATACTTTGACTTCTACACCTGCCACATTCGGTTCTTTCAAAGAGCGTCTCTTTAAAGGAATTGCGAATCCATATTTGAATTTGTTTGATATTTATTCAAGTTATGGAGGAAGCAGAAAGTACAGATCAATGGGTAGTGTTGGCGGAATGGTTAGGGAATCAGCAGTTTATGATATGGCTGTTGGCTCTGCTCCGGGTGCAAAACCCGTTCCTGCCGCCAAAGGTTCATCCATGATGGCAATGAACGGTATGGCATTAGCAGAAGAATTCGTTGATACGCAATCACAAGAACCGGAGATATCACCAAAACAACCGCTACAAATTCGCAGCAATTTTGCCGAAACCGCGTTTTTCTATCCAAATTTAACGACTAATGAAGCCGGCGAACTCTTTCTCAATTTTACCATGCCGGAAAGCTTAACCCGCTGGAATTTTATGGGACTTGCGCACAGCAAAGACCTGAAAATAGGAACGATAACCAAAGATATCATTACCCAAAAAGAATTGATGGTAATGCCCAATCTGCCGCGATTTTTCAGAGAAAACGATAAAATGACGATTTCCGCAAAAATTAACAACGTTTCGGAAATTGACATCTCCGGTAATGCAAAAATTGAATTTTACGATGTTGAAACCCTTAAATCTTTACATCTTAAATTTTTAAACTCTGAAAATCCTGTCTCTAAAGTTTTTAATGTTCCCAAAAATGGAAATACTTTGGTGGAATGGCAAATTTCCATTCCCGAAGGTTTATCCGCGGTGGGTGTCAGAATTATTGCAGAGGGAAAAAACCACTCAGACGGCGAAGAACGAATATTGCCCATTTTGTCGAATAAAATGTTGGTAACTGAATCTATGCCGTTGCCGGTACGCAAAGCAGGCACAACCTCATTTACCCTCAGTAGCCTGAAAAATAACAAATCGACCACTTTGCGCAATGAAAGTTTTACCCTTGAATATACGGCAAATCCGGCGTGGTATGCGGTGCAGGCGTTGCCCTATTTGATGGATTATCCGCATGATTGTGCAGAGCAGGTGTTTTCACGTTTCTATGCCAATTCGTTATCGGCGCACATTGCCAACAGCGACCCGAAAATCAAGCGCATTTTTGAATTGTGGAAAACCATTCCCGACAGTAAGGCATTGTTGTCCAATTTAGAGAAAAATCAGGAATTAAAAGCCTTGTTGATTGAAGAAACGCCTTGGTTGTTAAACGCAAAAGATGAAAGCGAAAGAAAACGCAATATTGGTATTTTGTTCGATTTGAATCGTTTGGCAAATGAAAAGAGCACAGCAATAAAAAAACTTTCGGAGATGCAGGCTGGAAACGGCGGTTTCCCGTGGTTTAAAGGAATGTCGGAGAGCTGGTACATTACGCAGCATATTGTAGGAGGTTTCGGGCATTTGGACAAACTCGGCGTAACGGAAGTGAGAAAAAACAACACCGTTTGGGATATGCTCAAAAAAGCAATCCAATTTATTGACAAAGAGTTGGAAAAAAGTTTTAATGACCTGAAAAAACATTGCGATGCCAAATGTTTGGAAAATGATAATCTGGGATATATGCAAATCCATTATTTGTATGTGCGTTCTTTCTTTATGAATGATGTACCGGTGCAAAAATCAACAGAAGAGGCTTTTAACTATTATAAAAAACAGGCAATTCAATATTGGAACAAGAAAGATTTTTATATGCAGGGCATGATTGGTTTGGCGTTGAACAAACTCGATGAAAAAACTATTCCTGCAAAGATTGTGGCATCCTTGAAAGAACGCGCCCTTAGTAGCGAAGAGATGGGGATTTATTGGAAATACAACAGCGGTTGTTACTGGTATCAAGCGCCTATTGAAACGCAATCGCTTTTGATAGAACTATTTACAGATGTTGCAAAAGATAAAAACATGGTGGAAGAGATGAAAGTATGGTTGCTCAAACAAAAACAAACCCAAGATTGGAAAACCACGAAAGCCACTACCGAAGCCATTTACGCGCTCTTGCTTCAAGGCGTTAACTTATTGGCAGAAACCGATTATCCCATCATCAAAATAGCCGATATGACAATTGATACTGCTGACGACCCTGAAATAAAAACCGAAGCAGGCACCGGTTATTTCAAAAAACGCTGGGATGGTTCGTTAGTAAATTCCAACTGGAGTAATGTGAGCGTTACCAAAAAGTCCAACAGCGTTTCGTGGGGCGCAGTGTATTGGCAATATTTTGAACAATTAGACAAAATAAAGCAGTTTGAAGAAACGCCGTTAACCATTAAAAAACAGTTGTTTGTAGAACGCAGGGAAGGCGACAAAACGGTTATTGTTCCCGTAGGAGCGAATAGCAATTCGCCCTTAAATGTAGGCGACAAAGTTAAAGTTCGCATCGAAATTCGTGTGGACCGCGACATGGAATATGTGCATTTGAAGGATATGCGTGCCGCCTGTTTCGAGCCGGTGGATTATCTGTCCGGTTATAAATACAAATCAGGTTTTGGCTACTATCAAGGCATAAAGGACGCCTCGATGAACTTCTTTATAGATTACTTGTACAAAGGAACTTATGTGTTTGAATACGACCTGCGCGTTTCCCAAAAAGGAGATTTTTCCAATGGTATTACCACTATGCAATCGATGTATGCGCCGGAGTTTACCTCGCACTCGGAAGGGGTAAGGGTAACGGTAAAGGATTAATCATGAAAACTCTTCTCGCAAAAATTGTTTTTTTTAGCTGTACAATCTTTGTTTTTGCGTTCTCTTTCAATACTTTATACGCACAAGCCACGCATCATAAGTTGGGTTTTGAAAGAAATCAACAAATAGAAGTAAAAAAAAATAATCACTCGCTCCTATTTCCTTGGGCGGGTGGAATGAATTCGGTGTATTTTTCTGAAATTGATTTGAATATGGACGGTATCTCTGATTTTATCGCCTTTGAAAAACACGGAAATAGAATCTTGCCTTTTGTGAATACAGGAACAAACACAAATCCGAAGTTTGTGTATGCACCTGAATATAAACATTGTTTCCCAAATTTACACGATTGGGTGATTTTGAAGGATTTTAATAACGATGGGAAAGCAGACATTTTCACTTTCAACGGTCAAGGAGGCATTCGTGTTTTTCAAAATGTTTCAAATCAAAAACTTGTATTCAAGTTGGTAGCCGACCCCGTGCTGTCGAATTATTATGGAAATGAGGTAAATATTTTCGCCTCCCCCGACGATTATTTGGGTATTGCCGACCTTTCCGGAACAGGAAAATTGGATATCCTCAATTTTTGGGTACTTGGGAAATTTGTTCATTATCAGAAAAATATCTCAAAGAATGGAGAATTTTTTAAGTACGCTTTAGCCGATGCGTGTTGGGGAAAATTTTCTGAAGCTGCTGATAATAACGAGATTACATTATTAACTTATTGTGAACAAAAAACAAAAGCAGATGATACAAGACATATCGGCTCCTCTATTTTTGTATTAGATTGTGATGGTGATGGTTTACAGGATATGGTAATTGGTGATGTGGATTTTCCCGGATTGATTCTTCTGAAAAACGGCGGAACAAAAGAGGAAGCATTAATGGTTTCACAAACAAATGATTTCCCGAATGCGCAAAATCCTGTAAATCTTTATTCTATGCCCGCGGTTTCCACGATGAGTTTTTGGAATAAAACGAAAACCGACCTTTTTGTTTCTCCCTCCGACCCATCGCTTATAAAATCGGAAGACCTTAACTCTGTATGGCATTATCGTTATAATGAACAGGTTAGAGATTATGTATTAGAAACAAAAGCGTTTTTACAGGAAGATATGATGGATGTGGGGAGTGGCGCAGTTCCTGTGTTGTTTGATTGGAATGGAGACGGACTTTTAGATTTATTTATAGCCAATTACGGAAGTTTCGACAGTGCAAAATATAATCTGGGGGTGCTAAAGTCTTTTTATTCCTCTTCCATTACTTATTATAAAAATGTGGGAACAAAGAATAATCCTAATTTTGAATGGGTTACTTCCGATTTCGGGGATTTGAAAAAACAGGGCTTCTTAGCATTGTATCCCACTTTTGCTGATTTGAACGGAGACGGAAAAACCGACCTTCTGTGCGGAAACAGCGACGGCACTTTGCTTTTTTTTGAAAATACTGCACCGGCTGGTACTTTGCCGCAATTTAAAACGCCGGTAAAAAACTATCAAAATATTAAAGTTGATGCTTATAGTACGCCGCAACTTTTTGATATTGATAGAGATGGGAAATTAGACCTGCTCACAGGAAACAGAAGAGGTGTTTTATCTTATTATAGAAATGTTGGAACGAACCAAAATCCAAACTTTCAATTAATTACAACAAATTTTGGCAATGTGGATGTGCGTGATTTAGAAATTTCCTATTTTGGATATTCAACACCGCATCTGTTTAGATATGAAGATGAAACGTTGTTGCTTTGCGGAAATGAGCAAGGAAATATGTTTCTTTTTTCAAATATGGACGGAAATCTTACCGGCGATTTTACCCTTTTAGAAAATATCACAGAAACCATTCAAAATAAAGCCTATAGAATAAAGGAAGGGATTAGAGTTGCCGCAGTTGTTGCAGATATTGACGGCGATAACAAACCCGATTTGCTTGTGGGAAATTGGGCTGGCGGTTTAGCCTTTTTTAAAGGAAGTGAACCATTAGAATCTAAAATTACTGAAATTCAACGAGATGAGATTATCGTTTATCCGAACCCAACGACGGGAGAATTGACAATGGACAATGGACAATGGACAATTAAAAGTGTGGAATTGTATGATGTTATGGGTAGAAAACTCTTTGAAGAAAAAGAAAATCTTACGGTCTTACGCTCTTACTATCTTACGGTCTTACGGTCTTACGATCTTACGGTCTTCCCAAAAGGAGTTTATTTCTTGAAAATTATAACTGAGAACGGAATTGTAGAAAAAAAAGTAATTAAGAATTAAGAAAAAAGATTTTGACATCTTGGCAAAAAGTTCAATTCATTTATAAAAGTATCTTTGCCGAAATTTTTTGAGGATGTCGCGGTATATCTTAAAACGTTTGGGGTACGGGCTTTTGGTAATGTTTGGCGTTATCACGCTGGTTTTTTTTCTGTTTACGGTGCTGCCCTCCGACCCCGCACGCATGATGCTGGGACAACGCACCGACTTGGAAACAGAAAACGCCATTCGCAAAGAGTTAGGACTTGAACTGCCCATCGGCATTCAATATTTGGGATATTTGAATGATTTGTCCCCTGTTTCATGGTACAAAACTTATGATACGGAATCTTTTTTTTATTTGAATACAAACAACTACCAATTTGTGAAAATTGTCTCTTTTTCCAAGTCGGCGCTGGTGCTAAAAAAGCCTTACCTGCGCCGTTCGTTTCAAAGTAAACGGCTTGTGAGCGAAATGATTGCAGAGGCTTTTCCCAAAACGGCATTGCTGGCATTTGTGGCGATTTTTATTGCTATGATGATTGGCATTTTTATCGGTGTGTTGTGCGCGGTGTATAAAGACACATGGTTTGACAAAGTGGCGCTATTTTTCTCCGTTTTGGGGATGTCCGTGCCTTCGTTTTTTGCCGCCATTCTGTTTGCCTGGCTCTTCGCGTTTGTGCTCGCCGATATCACGCACTTAAACATGATTGGCAGTTTGTTCGCTGTGGACGATTACGGTATTGGTAAACATTTGGAACTCAAAAACCTAATACTTCCTGCTATAACTTTGGGAATTAGACCTTTAGCAGTAGTTGTGGAACTTACAAAAACCTCCGTTTTGGATGTCCTTTCGCAAGATTACATTCGCACTGCCAAAGCCAAAGGATTGCCTTATCGAACAATAATTCTCAAACACGTTTTGAAAAATGCGCTCAATCCGGTGGTTACTGCAATTTCGGGCTGGTTGGCTTCGCTATTGGCAGGAGCAGTGTTTGTTGAATATATTTTCGATTGGAAAGGAATCGGCGTTTTAATGGTGGATGGGTTAGAAAAATATGACTTTCCCGTTGTTATGGGAACGCTGTTGTATATCTCTATCATTTTGGTTGTGATTAATATACTGTGCGATATTATTTACGGATGGTTAGACCCAAGGGTGAAATTATCCTAAAAAATAGCAGAGGCGCGTTACATCGCGCCTCTACCGAACAAAAAACCTTTACTTAATTCTGCCACGAATTACACGAATTAACACGAAATAATTATGAGCGTAATTCGTGGCAGAATTTTCTAATTCTTTATAATCTTTTTCATTACAACTCCGTTTTCCGTTACAATCTTCAAGTAATAAACCCCACTCGGGAAGACCGTAAGATCGTAAGAGCGCGATGCAGTGAGCTTGCCGAACTGTAAGACCGTAAGATTTTCTTTTTCTTCAAAGAGTTTTCTACCCATAACATCATACAATTCCACACTCTTAATTGTCAATTGGCCATTGTCCATTGTCAATTGTCCCGTCGTTGGGTTCGGATACACTGTAATTTGGTTGCTGAGCGCGGTGGAAGGAACCCCCACATTGCTGATGGTTACCGTAGCGACATCAAAAACATCCGGGTCGTAGAAGGAATAGGCGATTACTTTGATGGTTCCGGAGGTTTCATTGTCGCCGATGGTGAGTTTTCCGTCTGCGCTGATGGTCGTTTCATCGGAATTGTTATCTATTACTTCCCACGTTACGCTTTGGTTGGCTCCGCCCTCAACTACCACAGTTGCGGTAAACTGTTTGGTTTCTCCCAGCACCATAGTTGCAGAAGAAGGCGAAAGAGTTACGCTTATGACTTTAGGTGCTACACCAGGAGTGTGTTGTTTAGTGATATAGGCTGCTTTATTACCTGTTTGGTCCATTACCACTACATTGAAATAATAGGTGGTATTTGGGGTAAGTCCAAAAACATAATAGCCATTAATGTTTTGTGTGCCGCCTGTGTTAAGAAGCGTGCCGTTTGCTTCGCAGTTATCAACAGTGGAAATATTGTTGCTGTTGGATTGATACACGAAATAGCGCAAACTTTCCTGCGGAGATTTATCGTCGGTGGCAAGTTCCCAATAAAGATGTGAAGGATTTATATCTGCTGTTGCGTTTACGCCTGCTCCGGGAGTCGGCGCCACATTATCGGTAACTGTGGCGCTAACCAGCAACTCCGTACCGCTTGCGGAAAGTGAGCCCGTAGCACCCGACAAATTAAGTTCGAAGAAACTGAGGCTTGCGGGGGTAAGCCCCGATGTAGCCTGCATAATCGCATAATTGGTAATCGTTTTCGTAGTAACTTGAAGTACGGTTGTTCCGGAAGCAAACACCGGTCCTACCACATTCAGTTTTGAAGGCGTAGAACCTTGCAAATTCATTATAATTTTACCATTTTTCAAGGTTACTGTCCCATAAATGGTTACCTGACTCACAACGTCAATAGCAGATGACCAACCGTTTTGGGTAAAGTTTCCGTTCCATTTGGTAAATGTTACCGTACCCTGAAGTAATTCAAATAAACCGGTGGCGGTGTTATCTCCGGAGATGGTAAGGGGCGAACTTGCCGATTTCTTAATTCCGCCGCCCGCGCCGGAAATTTTTCCTTTATACGCTCCGCCGCCGAAAATGGTTAACGTTTTAGCGCCGAGCAGAACTTCTGCAGTAGTTTGGTCGCTGTTTAAACCGCCGATAGTGTGATTTGCTGCCGAAACATCCAATTTGGTATTGGCGGCGAGGTTAATTTGGCACGTATTCATTCCGGGTGCCAATTCACAGTTTGCGCCCAAAGCCAGGGTGCCGGCATCCACTTCAATAGGTCCTTGAAAGGTATTTTTTCCGTTTAAGGTTAATTTTCCTGCTCCCGCTTTTACCACTTTTACTCCCGAATAGTTGCCGGAAATAATGCCGCTATAGGTAGGAAAATTGTCGGAGCGGTTAAATTTCAAGTAGGCATTAGCGCCTCCCAACACCACATTCCCTTTTATCTCTCCGCTTGTGCCGTTGCTGCCTATAGTTAAAGAGCCGGAATTTACCGTAGTAATGCCGGTATAAGTATTATTGCCGGAAAGTGTAACCGACCTGTCAATTTCTACTGTTCCCACTCCGGAAATTACGCCTTTATATGTGTAAGAGGGAAAGTTATAATTTCCGATGTAACTATAACTTCTAAAATTGAGTTTGGAGTTTGTATTTTTTAGATTTACGCCTGATGAATTGGGGATAGCGCCATTGGCGCCCACAGTGGTTCCCTCACCAAGAATTCCTAACTGCAAGGCGCCGCTTTCTATCACCGTTTCTCCGGTATAAGTTTTAGTGCCGGTGAAAGTTAGCCTTGCTGTACCCGACTTCACTACTTTTCCTGCTCCTGAAATATTTTTGGAGAAAGTTGCCGCCGTACCCACATTAA